>ERZ651776.172-NODE-172-length-96338-cov-6.337883_pt1 | contig 96338 bp, 94 predicted proteins | sample MGYA00514761_ERZ651776 | MGnify/ENA metagenome assembly ERZ651776 | reverse complement strand
CTGATACGTTCCCTCGTGGCCCAAGTACAGGTGAACGGCGTCGATATCGAATACGAGATCTCGGGGAGCGGCGAGCCACTTCTGCTGATCATGGGACTCGGTGGCCAGTTGACGGACTGGCCACAGGAATTTGTTGACCGACTCGCACAACACTTTCAAGTGATTCGTTACGACAATCGCGACAGCGGACTCAGTTCCTATAGCACGGTTCCCGCGCCTACTCGGTGGGAGCTGATCAAGGGCAACCTCCACCCGGGCTCGATAGAACCTCCGTACCGACTTCGAGACATGGCCAACGACGCGCTCGGACTGCTGCACGCGCTTGATCTAGACGACGCCCATATTGTGGGCATGTCGATGGGAGGCATGATCGCCCAGCTCATCGCTGCTGGTTCCCCCACGAGCACCCGATCGTTGTGTTCCATCATGTCGAACACCGGTGATCGCCGAACTGGACGACCAACCCCAGGCGTTGTGGCATCCATTGCGCGGCGCGGTCAGCCAAGTCGGTCCGAAGCACTCGACGTCACCATCGAACTATTTCGGCGAGTCGGTGGACGAGACTGGGATGAACACGAACAACGTGTTCGTAGCGCTATCAGCCTGGACCGTGCGTATAACCCCGCGGGCGTGTTGCGGCAATCTCAAGCGATTGCTGCCAGTCCGGATCGCACCCAAGCGCTGCGACAGGTCACCGCACCGACGCTTATCGTGCACGGGCTGGAAGACACGCTGGTCCGTCCATCAGGGGGTGTCGCTACAGCCGCAGCCATTCCGCACTCACGACTCATCATGTTTCCCCGCATGGGCCACAACTTGCCCCGTTCCCGTGACCATGAGTTGATCACTGCCATTCGCACAAACGCTGCTCGTGCGAACGCAGCCCGATCACGCCCGAGCTAACAGCCGCCGCCAGGCGGACGGTCGTCGGGGACACTCGTGTCCACAACCTCGAGATGGGCGTGGGGCCACGACGGCTCGGCCGTGAACTCGTCTATTTGTGACTCAAATGGCAGCGGGTTCGCCCCACCCGACGCCACTACGGTCTCGCCAGCTATAACCCGTGAACCAACGGCAGGAAGATCGCCTTGCACGTGGAACAGGCGGACCTGCCAGCCGGGGAGTCCATCGGGTTCGATGTACACCAGCGAATCCTGGTGTTTGCAGTACAGGACGTATTGGCGGGCAGCTACGACGGTGCCGGTCACCGGCGCTCGTAGTGGCTCACCTGGTGGCACAACGATGTCGGCCGCAGACTGCGCTGGAGTGCCACGACCGCGTGAACTCAACACCATGGTCGGTAGACCGCTGGCCGCAGCATTGATGGCTTTCGACCCCGGATGGCTTGCCTCATGGAAACCAATGAGCTCAACCAGCCCTGCAGGAATCCTGACTGTCGTTGAGCCCGCGTGGCCAAGTGTTACGAAGCCCATGTTCGCCACCACGTGCGAGGACGGAGGTCCAGTCTCGCCTCCAACTGCTGGTACAGGTTCACTCGTAGCTGTTGGCTCAGTGGTCGCTGTCGGCTCAGGGGTCGCTGTCGGCTCAGGTACAGCGGTTGCCGGGATAACGGTCGGCTCAGCTACCACCGTTGGCACGGTGGTAGCTGTTGGCACGGTGGTAGCTGTCGGCACGGTGGTAGCTGTCGGCTCAGGTACAGCGGTTGCCGGGATAACGGTCGGCACAACAGTGGCTGTTGGTGGCACAACAGTGGGCTGAGGTGTTGCCGTCGGCAGTGGAGTCGCTGTCGGGACCTGGAGCGGGGCAGTCGTTGGTACCGCTGTGGGGGCAACGGTGGGCTCCTCCGCGATCATCGCGAGCGTTGCGACCTCTCCCGATGCACGAGTGCAAGCTGTGGCTGCTGTGGCCAAAGTCAACAAAAGCGCAAGAAGTGAAGCAGGGGGACGCCGATGCACATGTTAATCATAGTGGCCCTAGCCCCTAACTGGCAGTCACCGTGACCGGTACGGACAGATAACCCCGGAGCGTGATCCTGCGACGATTACGGAGTTCGCCAGTCTGTTCGACGGTTTTGCATCGTTTGATCATGGCTCCGAACAGTTCTTGGGTCTCTGCCCGAGCCAAATTCGCCCCGAGACAATAGTGAATTCCCGAACCAAAACTCATTGGCGGGCCCTCGTCTCTGGTGATGTCGAAACGTTCCGGATCCTCGAAGTGTTTTGGGTCGCGATTCGCGGCCCCCAACAGTGTCATCACGCGCGTGCCCACTTCGACGGGTTCACCCGCCACTTCGGCTGCTTCCAGAACAGTTCTGCCATCCAGCTGCACCGGGGAATCCCACCGCAGCATCTCCTCGACTGCAGGGTTGAGCAGCGAAGAGTTATTCCACAGCCTGGCCATTTGGTCGGGATGGCGAAGCAGCGCTCCCATGCCATTCCCAATCATGTTGGTTGTGGTTTCGAAGCCCGCAGCGAACAGCAGTGTGGTCACCGCGACTATCTCGTTGTCACTGAGGCGGTCGTCGCCATCGGCCACCTGGATAAGACCCGACAGCAGGTCATCCGCAGGGTTGGCCTTGCGTTCCGCGACCAGATCCTGGAAGTAGCCGCGCACCACGGCGTGGGCGGCGTAGCCCTCGCGAAGGTCATCCGCAGTCGCTGCAGGTTCCAGTCCAGCCGCCGTTGCCGTGATCAAGCTGCGGAACTGGGGCCAATCTGCTTCTGGAACACCGACCATTGTGCCAATCACCGCAACAGGCAGGGGAAACGCCAACGCATCGAGAAGATCACCGCCTCCCGCCTCGACGAACTCGTCGACCATGCCCTCTGCAAGCGTCCGAATGCTCGCTCGCAACACTTCGACCCTACGGGGCGTAAAAGCGCGAGAGACGAGCGCACGTTGTCTGGTGTGTGCTGGCGGATTAAGAAACAGCATCGATGCTGCGTGGTTCTCTTCCACGGCTTTCATCTGCTGGTCTTTGCGCACCTGGGCTGCCTCGGGGTCACCCGAGGACAGCAAACTTTCGTTCGTAGTGGACTTGCCGAGCCGGTTGTCGCGGAGCACTTCGCGGCAGTCGTCGTACTGAGACAAAAAGATCGCCCCGTTTGCACTGCGGTGCATCGGCGCTTCTTCGCGCATGTACCGGTAGTACGGTGAAGGATCCTGCAGGCCCTCTTCGCCAAGGAAGATATGGGCCAGCGCATCGTCTCCTGACGTGGGTCGCGGTACAGGATCAGGTTTCGACATGCCACAATCCTATGATCGATAGGTGCTCGATCTCGAACTGGTCCGTTCCCACTTCCCTGCTTTTGATGATGGCAAGGAACCTCGCTTCTTTGAAAACGCTGGTGGGTCGTTTGCTTGTCGGCAAACAATCGATGCTCTGCTCCGGTTCTACACCGAGACAAAGGTCCAGCCGTATGCCGGGTACGCCGAGTCCGCTACCGCAGGCGAGCTCATGGACAGGTCCCATGCCCGCTGGGCTGAAGCGCTCGGTGTTGCTGACTCCGAAATCCTCTTCGGGCCGTCTACATCGATGAACACCTATGTCCTCGCCAAGGCGTTCGGCGAACGGCTCAAGCCCGGAGACGAGGTCATCGTGACCAACCAGGATCACGAAGCAAATACCGGAGCGACTCGCCGCATGGTCGAAGCAGCCGGAGCAACGTTACGCGAGTGGGGTGTCGACCAAACCACCGGCGAGCTCCACCTTGCTGACCTTGAAGCGCTCCTGTCATCGTCGACCAAACTGCTCACCTTCCCACACTGTTCCAACATTGTGGGTGCCGAGAACGATGTCGCTGCCATCTGCGCCCTAGCCCGTCAGGCGGGGGCTCGAACAATCGTCGACGGCGTGTCGTATGCACCTCATGGTTTCGTCGATGTAGGAGAACTTGGTGCCGATGTGTATCTCTTCAGCATGTACAAGACCTACAGCGTCCATCAAGGACTCATGGTGCTGCGGGATGAACTCGCAGAATGGCTACCCAACCAGAGCCATCACTTCAACGCCGATGCTCCTCGAAAACGGATGGCGCCTGCCGGGCCCGACCATGCACAAGTCGCTGCAGCCGGCGCCGTGCTCGATTATGTCGAAGCAACCACCCCCGGCTACGACGGTGACTTGAGGGGCGCGTGTGAAGCGGCAAAAGACGCGTGGCAGAGCCACGAAACAGCGTTATTACAGCCAGTTTTGCGGTGGCTCGACGCCCGCTCCGATGTCCGGGTTGTTGGCCCAACCGAGGCATCGGCAGGAATGCACCGCTGTCCCACGGTTGCGTTTGCGGCCGAAGGTCAACAAAGCGCACAGGTCGCAGCTGGTCTTGTCGACCACGGGATCATGGCAAGCGCTGGGGATTTCTATGCCCCGCGCGTCCTCGACGGAGTCGGTCTCGACGTGGCCAATGGTGTCATCCGAGTGTCATGGGTGCATTACACCTCGCAGGCCGACATCGATCATCTTCTGACAGCGCTCGAGCACGTACTCGGCTAGTCGCTAACCGTTGGCCATCAGCTGCTAGGCATTCTTGGGGCCGCCGGTAAATCGGGTGCCTGCGGGGTCCACCGCCCACTCGGGACTCACGTCCCACTGATCTTCAAACACAAGCTGTGACATCGGACGACGCCGGACCGGCCCATGACGGCCTGCAGGGACACCAAGTGTGATCGTGCCGGCAATGAACGCCGCGTCTGGGAGTTCTAACGCGGCACGGATGGCGGTCTCGCGGGTCTGATGAAACATGGTGAGGGCTCCCCCGAGGCCGACAGAACGGGCACCCAACAACAAGTTCTGCACCGCCGGATAGACCGAGGCACCTTCGCTCGGCGTGGGATCCCGGTAACGAAGCATGCACGGAAGCACGATCACCGGAGCATCCGCGAACGTGGCGACATACTGTTCCATGGATGCCAACATCCGAATAGTTGCGGGAGATGGGTCGCCGTCGGAGAACTCGCGGCGCGCTCGTTTCTGGCCCCAAACCTCGGCCGCTCCTTCCGCCAGGAGCGCACGCACGTTGCGGGCTCGTGGACCATCTCGAAGCACGACAAACCGGAATGGTTGGCGATTTGAGCCGGAAGGAGCTCGGGTCGCCAGGTGCATCACCGTGGCCAGTTGCTCGTCGGTGACCTCGATGTCCTGATAACGGCGGATGGTTCGGGTCGTGGTGAGGCCGTCGTAGAGCGATAGTTCGTGCATCATGGGGTCGTTTGTTCGTCGCTCGCCACATGCTCAGAGATGAAAAGAATCGGCACGCCCAGACCAACATCGCGACGGAGGGTGCACACGGAGCGTCCCGATTGCACCGCAGGCTTAATCGGGGTGACAAAGTCGCCCAACATCGCTGCAGTCGCTTCGAGATCACGCACTGTAAGCGCCAGGCCCCACCATTGAGCTGCGCCGTCGCCGTCAGCAGTATCGGGTCCAACAAGTTCGCAGATCACGTCGCCTAGCCAGAAGAAGGTCTGACGCCGATCGCCATCGGCCAACTCTATTTTACGGACCCGACGAGCTTCGATGCCCTGTGCCTCGAATGCCTCGGTTGTCCGGTCACAATCGGGAGTCATGACGACCACATGATCGATCGCCACCACGCCGTTCGGGTGCTCAATCGTGTCAATCTCTGCGGCAGCAGCGCGCCAGGTACCAAGTTGGAGCCCGTCGAGTTCACCCACGCCGTCAATTGACGCCCCAACGATGCCATGTCGATGACCGTCGCCCCGATTCTCGCTGGCAGCGGTGGTGACAATGGTTGTGGACCCAATGGTGACGACATCTTCGCCAGCGAAACCAGCAGCGTTCCATGCTTCGATTGGATCGTCGACGATCAATGCGCGTAGTTGTGACGAGTTCATGATGCTTCCTGGTTGGCGAGTGGACGAAGCCAGGCCACCCAGAAGGCCCAAACGACGACGAGTAAGGAGATAATGCCGACCAGACTGCCCCAAAACCAGTACGGCAGGAACAATTCGTCGGCGATGTTCTGAGTGTCTGAATCGAAGAACCGTCCGTTGCGTTCGAATTCCTTGATGAACAGATAGTCGCGGCTCGACCATGCTGCCAATGTGAGCTGCACCGCCAGTAACTGAGCCACCGCTACCCCGGCTATCGGTGGTGCAAACCGTGCGACCAGCACAAGAGCAACTGCTATCGCGACCATGGCAAAAAACCCGAAGGGGTTTCGGATCCAGACAAGGGCCGACAGCACGACCGCTCCACCGAGCGCACCGAGCACGTAGGGAGCAGTGCGCACCCGACTGCCAGCGAGAAGTACGGCGGCACCCAGCACTGCTGGACCGAGCAAGCCAAAAGACGAAACGATGACCTGGGAGAACCCATCTGCACCGCCGATGAGGGCCTGGCCTCCCAGCGAGCGGTAGATGTTGAGTTCCTGGAAACTATTGCCGGTGACGAGTGCGCCAATGCCATGGCCCATTTCGTGGGCCCAAGTCGCAAACAACCGAAACGGATAGATCACAGTGCCACCCCAGCTCACGAAGCCGAGGCCGATGCTTGTCGCTACAGCCACAGCAAACATCGCAACGAGTTTGGGTCGCGACAACCCGGCATCATCGAGCAGACCGGCTGGTAGGAGCGAGAAATCAACCATCGTCGACGAAACGAAGTGACGAGATATCGGTAATCGCCCGGTAGTAACAACTCGGCCGGGTACTGCCGTCACTGCCAACGGTGTGACAGACCCCAGAGTTAACCGGTCTGACCATGTATAACAACGAGTTTTGCTCGCAATTGACCCGGACATCGATCAACACCAACGTGTCACCCGACGTTGCTCCCTTGCGCCACAGCTCATTGCGACTCGTTGACCACAACACCGCAATTCGCTCGTGCAAACTCGTCTGCAAGGCAAGTTCGTTCGCGTAACCCACGAACAACACCTGACCAGTGTCGACGTGTTGGAGCACCACAGGCACCACCGCCTGATCGGTCGCTGCGACGCCCGCCAGTTTGTCGAAATCCAGTGAGAGTTCGAGGTGTTCTTCGAGGTCAGCGCTCACGTGCGCAAGGATACGACCTAACGGCTCAGCTACTGCGAATCAAATCGACGCGAGTACCAACCGGCACCTCGGATGCGAGCATCGTGATCACGTCGTTCGGCAGCCGGATACATCCATTCGAAGCGTACTGACCAAGCAGGTCTGGCCGGTTGGTGCCGTGGAGTGCGACCTTTGGCAGACCACCTGCACTGCCGAACGTATTGATCGCCTCGCTAAAGACACCCAGACTCAGCAACCACGGACCGTAGGCGCCGCTCGGCCCGGGCATGATCTCATCGATGTAGGTCGACGCCACCGGCGTTTCACGTCCGACATCACCGGTCACGACAGCGACCTGGTCCACAATCACTTCGTCACCGTTCCACACCTTGACCTGATTGGTACCGACATCGACCTGAACGTAGTAGTTCGACGAGGACCAGGTGAAGTCATCGGCGTTGACCCAACCACGCATGGTTGGTCGGGTCGGAATCTGCACTTCGGCCCATGCGTCGCCTGGCTCACCCTGGAGCACCATCACCGCCAGTGCGTTTCCAAAATACGTGGGGTTCACGAACCAGTCATAGGTGGGGTCGATGGTTCCATTCAGGTACTCGTAAGTAACTGGGATTGGCTTGCCCTCGGGTTCGTCATACACGACTGGACGTGAGACCGATGCCTTTGCCGTGAGCACCTGGACCTCGCCAGCCGCCGTTGGTCTCCCCGTAGGCCCGAATTCAGGTAGCACCGTTGGAAGTGGAATCGGTGTTGGTGGCGGCACCGGTGTCGGAGCTGCCACTGGGATTGTCGTGGCGACAGCGGTCGAATTCAGAATGGTGGAACCAGGCGACGTGCCACCGACATCGACGCTGTCGTCGTTGGTCGCTATCTGGCTCGTTGCCGCATCAGAACCAGCACAGGCTGTGGCTACAAACGCGATCATCAGCATGCAACTGGCTGCTGACCGAACATGTCGTCGGCCCACTCCAGCGCGCCAACTGTGCATCTGTATTAACGCCCGTGTCGTGAACACCACGGCAAGCGTAGGCCAAAACTGGAGCTAATCGTTCGCGCCAGATCATTGTTGGTTCACAAAGAAGCGTTTCAGTTGCCTCGCGGCCGGATAGCTTTGACAATCGTCATGTCTACACGCATCGATATTGAGGTCACCAGCGATCGCGGCGACGGCACGTTTACGTGGCGTGCCGCCGGAGCGAAACAACCAAAGGGCGACTTTAGTGCTTCCTTGTTACCAGCAGGATGCGCCGTCGGCGACGTCTTGCGGGCCGAAGCAGAGTTCACCTTGGACGGAGCCGAGCTGATCTCGATCGCCGCGCCGAAGGGCGCAAAGCCCAACCAGGTCGAGCGGCTCGAGGTCATTGGTACCCAGCAGCACACCGAAGCTGTCACCACCCAACTCGCCAAGAAGGGTCGAGGCGGTGGCCGTGGGGGGCGCGACGGAGGTCGTGGTGGGCGCGATGGTGCACGCAGCGGGCCGCGCGATAGCCGCGACGAACGCGGTCCCCGGGGCGACAACAAAGGCAGAGACAACCGCGATGGCGGCGGCCGCGGTCAGAACCGCCGAAACCAACTCAACGTCAAACGAACCCATCGCGAAGCATGGGTTGCCTCGTTGCCCGAAGGCCGGCGCCCTGTCGCCGAGCAACTCGTTCACGAAGGCCGCGACGGCGTCTCTGGTGCGCTTGCACGTCAGAACAAAGCCGCAGTGGCTGCGGGCCGCGACGCCATCGACGTGGGCCCGATCATGCGAATCGCCGACGACCTTCTGCCGGCATTGGCAATCGCCGAATGGCGAGACCAGGCCGAAGCCGCTGCTGCCGAGATGGACACCGCAGATGTGCGAGAACTTCGCAAGATCGTCATCGCCGGTGATGCCTTTGCGTCCGACAAAATAATCGCAGAAACCCAGGCCATGCTCCGCAGCAAGCTTGCTGCTCGCATCGACAAGGACCAGGGTGCCTGGTCACGTGATCTTCGCGAGGCACTGGCAGAAGGACGTGTCGTACGTGCGCTTCGCAATAGTGGGCGCCCAGTCAAGGCTGGTGTGCCGCTTCCGCTCGACCTGGTCGAACAGCTCAGCGCTGCGACCACCGAGGCCTTGAGCCCCGACGAAGAACCTCATCGGTGGACCATGGTGCTCGAGGCGCTCGCTGGGTCACCCATCCGTCGTTTGATCGCTCCCGAGGCCAAGCCCGAGGATGCCGACACCGACGACGAGTTGCTCGACACTGTTGACCGTCTTGCTCACCGGCTACCCGGTATTGCGGCGTTGTTTGATATCGAGGTCAAACCCCGCAAGCGCAACAACAAGGGTCGGCGTTAACGCAGGTACGGGCTAGAGGTCTGCGCTGACTCGCATCTTGCGGGTCTTCATGCCCACTCGCTCGAAGAAGTTCTTCGCTGCCCGATTGCCCGGTAGCACCTGAGATTCGATGGCTTGACAACTCGTTGCGATCGCCCACGATCGCACCTGGGCCAAGATTTCAGATCCAACACCGATTGCTTGGGCCCGTGGGTGCACCACCAGCTCCTCGATCATGCAGATCTGGCCATCAGTCGTAGGGCTCAGATATGCCAGCCCGTAACCGACAACCACGTCTTCGATGCATCCGACCACAAGCTGCTGACCAGCTGTTTGTAGAGCGAGCGCATGGCGGGTCGCAGGATCGGTGGTGTCGCTATCGTGGTCGAGATGCCAACGTCCGCCCCGTTCATCTCGCACGGTCACCATCGCCTGTTGTGCAAGTGCTGCCGTGACCATGGTGTCGGCTGGTGTTGCCGGACGTGCAGAGACGAGATCGGGCACGTCAGCCGAGAACGTTGTCGGCTGCGCGCAGGATCGTCACCCGCCGCTTGCCGGCTGACTCGTGAGACTTGATCCATTGTGCCTGCGCTGTAGTAGCTGCCTTGAGCAGCATTACAACGTCACGAGCAGTCATGGTGTCATACCCGGGGACCTCGACAACTACGGGAGCAGTGGGTGTCGCTGGGGCAGCAGAAGTGCCGCGTGTAAATCCCTGTAGCGCTGCCCTGCCAAGTGATCGGGCGAACGCCACCTGCTTGCGGCCAGCGGCGACGACGTCGTCACGCACCTGATCGCGGGTGATCAGAAGTCCGAGTGGGGCAAACACGCCCGCATCGAGCATCCGATCAATCACTGACTTGTCGCCGCCCGTTGGGTTCACAACTTCGCAAGCGAAGGACAGTCCGACACCCCAGACGGACAGGTCGCAGTAGAACGTTTGCCGAACTGGCGGGCCGACACAATCAGGAAACACCCGGTGCAGGTCCACTCGTCTTCGCGTTTGGGTGCGACCTTGTCGCCCTCGGTCGCGGTAATCGGCGGTGCTACGACCTGATCTTCGTCGTCTTCCTCGTCGTCGTCGAGGTCATCGCCTGAAGCAAGACGATCCTTCAGGATGACGTCAAGGTCCTCTTCGACATCATCGGGATCTGGTTCGTCTTCGTCGTCTTCGTCGGCCTTGGCTGCAGTCTGCTTGGCAGCAGCTTTGGCATCGTCGTCGTCTTCATCATCATCGTCATCGTCATCGTCATCGGAGAACTCACCATCGACGGCGAACACCTCGTCTTCGAAATCATCGTCTTCGATGTCTTCATCAAGCTCGTCGCCATCGTCGCCTGTGTTGGCAAGTTCAAGCTCTTCGGTTTCGACTATTTCTTCGTCTTCAGCCACAGGGGGTGTCCATTCGAAATCTCTGTATCGCGGGACTATAGACAGCGCAGCGCCCAAGTGGGCGCACCGATCCAAGGTTCATTGTCACGTACGGCAACCTAACCGGACAGCCCGGACCTTTTTGCTTCGGCCCGCCGCTCGGCATCGAGCCGTTCCAAGGGTTGTTCTTCGGAATGGTCTACGAAATGCATCATCTCGGCGATCGCATGGTGTCCGGCCTCTTCGGCGATCAATCGGTGCATGTCTTGGCAGACGACTCGGTAGGCCGGGTGGCCCTGAGGCGAGGTCCGAAGCTCAAGCATATGCATGGCTTGACGTGCATTCAGGTCGATAACAAATCGCAGCTTGTAGGCGAGCGACACGGCGTAGGACGCTTCGGTCGGAAACGGATCAACCAGGGTGTCGAACAGTTCCGCTGAACGTTCCATAACGTCTTCGAACTCGCCGGTAACACCCGCGAGTTCAACCGCTTCGGGCTTCTCATAGCCATGATCCGGTCGAAGTGTCTGCCAGTCGATCGTCATCATCCGGTGTCGCTGCAGATCACGGAAAGCGCCGTAGTCAGCGAGTACATCAAAACGGTAGAACGGCCTCTCGAGAGCCCTTCCGGGCCGGTGGCGACGATTCGTTCGTTCCCCGCAGTACGCCCGCAGGATTGCCACCCGTTCCTCGACCGACATGGCATGCACTCGTCGCATGACCTGGTCTTCTGGCAACATGGTGTGCGGATACAACGCAGCAGCGACCACCTTGGCTTCGCCCTCTGGGTCGAAGTCCAACAGTCGAACACCTGGAGCAGGTTCTGGTTCAGTATCACCAAAGATCGACGACGCAATATCTGACATCGCACCGTGGTTGGTCTCGAAGTAGTTGCTTGTTGCAATACCACGATCTTCGATATCTACTCGACGTAGGAACGACGGAATGACCTTGCGCAGTTCCGTCAGCATCATGTCGGAATAGGCCTGCGCCTCGGGCAACGGATGCGTTCGCATACGGAGCAACAGCGCTTCGTAGGCCTGGCCGGTGCCGTAGATACCGAGGTTCGAAATCGATGCCGCTGGCAACATGCCCCGGATCGAATCCAGGGCTTTGGCCTTGATGGCTTGACGATAGATGAAGTCCGAGTCGGCTTCGCGCTTCGGTGTTTGGGTGCGGAAGAATTCGGTTAGGCCCGGGATCAACGCCGAATAACCCGAGAACATACGGTCCATCTCGGCCACATATCGAGTGCCGAGTTCAGACTTGAGCACGGCAGGCGGTCGGTAGTACCGGTAACGACCACCCAAACGGGTGTCGTACGCGATGTACCGGGTGCTCTGCTCCAGGTACGACATGAGCCGACCCCACTCGAGCACTTTGGTCAGCAGGTTAGAGGCCTGCTCACACGCCAGATGCACACCACCGAGCTGGGCGACAGAGTCGTCGCCGTACTCGAAGAAGATTCGGGTGTACAGCTCTTCGGCACGTTCCAGCCCAACCGTCGCATCGATGGTGACGTCGCCCTCGATGTCGAGGTCTCCAACGAACTCATCAAGGAACAGTCGACGAAGCGATTTAGCAGATCGGGAATAGCGCGCGAACAACGCACCCTTAACAACTTCGGGCAAGTTCACTAACGCAAAGACGGGGAGGTCCAGATTGGTGAAGTACCGACGAAGCACGTCGGCTTCGGCGTCGTCGAATTCTTCGGCGATGTAGGCGCTCACAGGATGCAAACCTTAGGCGGGATCTCAGACCAAGTCGGACATGTTGCCGTGTCAATGTGTTTGGTCACGACACGGCGACCACGACAGCACCTGAAATGACCCGATAGCGCACGGTTGCGCTCGTCCCCACTGAGCGGCCATCGACACGCACCCGCGCCGGTCGATCGAGTTCGATGGCACCATCTTGGCGTTGCCGGATCGTGATGTTCGGATGGGGCACATGGGTGCCAGTGACCATCCGTTTCCAGGCCTTTATTCGATCACTTAGGTCCAGGTCGAGACGGACCACATCAACCTTTCCATCACCGGGATGAGCACGAGGAGCAATATTACGTGTGCCGATGAAGGCAGCGTTCATGATGGCCACGGCCCCTCGACGCCACCGCACAGAACCGATGACAGCGTGCGCTACCCCGTGGTGCACCGACCCATCGTCGAGTTCAACTTCGAGCGCGTCGACCGGCACAAGATGTTTCGGTGACCTCGGGTCGTACAGCGCCCGGATACCAAGGGTGCGAGCCAGATCTCCCGCTTCGAGTCCAATTATCCGGGGCGCTGCACTGGCCGTGGTGCTGGCCGTCTGCAGGTATGTGGCCGCATCGGCATCGCTGGATGCAATTGGCGCACCCGGGGGCAGCAGTCCTGGACGCCCCCACTGCTCTCCCTTCGCAATTGCCACAGCGGCCGATTATTCTTCTTCGTCAGCCGTGGCCACGAGATCGCTGGCGCCGCGGACGACGCCTCGATCGATTGCATACACCGCATCTCGGGCCGCTTCCCGGAGCTCGCCATCTGCGACCGAGGCCACCTGACGGCAGATGTCCACCACCATGCGCATCGAGCGCACAAAGTCGCCGCCTGTCATCTCCTCGTCGAGCACGACATCCAACGGCTCGCCCAGTGCCCAGCCATACACCGTCTCGACGAGACCAGGATCTGGCTCTCGGGTCAAGAAATCATCGAGGCGCAGTTGTTCAAGATTACGCAACCTATTCGCCATCTGTTGCAGGCGACCGGTTGTCTTACGCACGCGGCTTGTCGGCCAACGAAACGACGGGCCACGTCCGACGCCCCGCGTCTCGTAGACCAGGGCAGACAGCACCGCTGCCAACTCAGGTCCATCGAGGCCGTTGAAGACACCGTGCTCCAACGCCTCAGCGAGCACGGCCTCTGCCTCGCCGTGCACATTGGTGAGTATGTGGCCCTTGCGATTCAGGTGCCAGTCCGCAGCGAATCCTTGCTCGTGCAAGATGTCTGCTACCGCGTCGAACTCTGCTACCAACGCCCCCTGGCGGCGGTCAGCACGGGCTTGTTGTTTCGCCAGTTTGAGTTCTAGGCGTTCAATCTCCTTGACACCAGCGAGGTGTCGGTCAAGTTGATCGCATGCATCGACACCGCCGGTCTGAGCAATCGTCCAATTCGCTGCCAGCTGCCGCATAGCCCATTCCGCTGCCTCGTGACTCGCCGGGGCCAGCCCTGGTGGCAGCTGCTCATACCCCAGCACCGAGATGGGCGAAGGTAAGTCGCCTTGGCCATAACTCGCGGTGCGCCCCTGCGCATCCAGTGTCCGCACAACTAACCCACCGCCACGGTGCGCCACCGACGCCACAATGGCACCGGCCCCATGGGCGATGACCGAACCTGGGCGCAGCTGACCGAGTTCGTCGTCGTCTGCCAACGCTTGGCTGGATTGCTCAGCGAGCCATGCCACGACGTCGCCGTGGTCACAGTGAACATCACGTTGTGCGGCTTCAATCTGATCGACGATGCCAACCTGACGGGCTTCGGCGGTAACCACGCTCTTGTCTCGCTGAAACTGAGCGAACGATTGGGTAACAAATCGGCGGGCTGTCTCGCGATCTGCGTGGCGGATCAGATTGGCGACCATGTTGTAGTTTGGGGCGAACGCAGAACGCAGCGGGAAGTCGGTGCTGGCCGCAAGTTCAGCAACGTCGTCGACCTTTGTTCGTTGTGACCAGCAACTCACGACGGTGCCTTCGTCGTCAAGACCCCGCCGCCCGGCCCGGCCAGCAAGTTGGGTGAATTGGAGCGGAGTCAGGAGTTCGTGCGTTTCGCCGTTGTATTTGACAAGCTTTTCAAGAACCACCGTGCGGGCAGGCAGGTTCACACCGAGTGCCAGGGTCTCCGTGGCGAATACTGCGCTAATAAGGCCTCGAACAAAGGCCTTTTCGACGGCTTCCTTGACCGCTGGGATCAACCCCGCGTGGTGGCTCGCAATACCGGCCTCGAACGACTCTTGCCATGCATCCAGACCAAGGCTGTACCAGTCATCATCATCGATATCTCGGGTGGCATCGTGCAGAATCGCGGCAAGTTCATCGGCTTCATCGTCATTGGTATAACGCAGACCGGCTTTGCGACACTGCTGAACAGCTTCATCGCAACCGGCTCGGGAGAAGATAAACCAAATCACCGGACCCTGATCGTCAGCAATCAGATCGTCGACCAACTCCGACCGGCGCGGTGGCGCCCATTTGCTTGTTGGCCGGTTGTCACGACCCCCACGACGACGACGATCAGACGATTTAGCCCGGGAACGTTCTGGCCGAAACTTTTCAGATTGCACGGCAAGGCGTCGGCCCTTAAGCAATGGTTCCCGATGGGTGTAACGCGATTCTTTGTGAGTTGCGGCAAACAGGTGACGCAACGGAACGGGCCGGGTGCGCTCCTCCACCAGCCTGGTCGGACCGCGCACGGTCGTCAACCAGTCAACGAATTCGCCAACGTTGGAAACAGTGGCCGATAACGACACGGTTCGAACATCGCGCGGCAGATTCAACAGAACCTCTTCCCACACCGGGCCACGCTGCTTGTCCTGCAGATAGTGAACCTCGTCGAGGACGACGCAGCCCAGGTCACGAATCCTTCCCGAGCCCTCGTACAGCATGTTACGCAGCACTTCGGTCGTCATGACCACGACCGGAGCGTCACCTCTGATGGTGATATCGCCGGTGAGCAGGCCGACGTTGTCGGTGCCGTATCGTCGACCGAAGTCGCGAAACTTTTGGTTGGCCAACGCCTTGATGGGCGAGGTATAGAACATGCGCTGGCCAGCCTGAAGCATGCGCTCGATCGCATGCTCGGCGATCACGGTCTTGCCCGCACCCGTTGGCGCCGAGACCAGCACACTTTCGCCATCGTCAAACGCTTCGATCGCCTCGCGCTGGAACCGGTCAAGTGGGAAGTCTCGGGGTTCCAAATCAGTCATGCTGGATCAGCTGCTCTGGGACTCTTTGACGGACTGTTTCTGGTTCTTTGACTGTTTCCGGCTTCGCCACCAGCCAAACGCAATCGAGATCTCGTAGAAGAGATACATCGGTACCGACAGCACCATAAGTGTGTACGGATCGCCGCTAGGCGTGAGCACGGCGACCAGAGCCACAATGCCAACCAGAGCAAATCTGCGCCCGGCACGCAACATTTTGTTGTCTACCAACCCAATAAGTTGCATGAAGATGAGCACGATGGGGAACTCGAACCCAAGACCGAAACCGAGCATCATCTTGACGACGAAACCGATGTATTCCTTCGGGCTATAGACGTTTTCGAGGTTGGGGCCGCCGACGTCGACCAAAAACTCAAGCGCCCGCGGCAGGCTCCAATACGCAAGCCCTGCACCAAAGGCGAAGAGGACGAACGACAAAACAACAAATGACAGGCCGTACTTGCGTTCCTGGGGGTACAGACCCGGGGCCACGAAGCTCCAGAGCTGCCACAAGATGATCGGCATTGCTATGCCAACTCCCGTGTAGGTAGACACCATGAGTCGAACGGAGAAACCTTCAAGCGGGCTCCGGGCCAATAAGCCACATCCTTGGAGCAGCCCATCATCACCATTGATCTGGCAATGGGGCTCTAGCAAGAATTCCAGGATCCGGTTGTAGAAGATGTAGGCCACTACTGCACCGACCGCGACGGCGACAACCGAAATGATGATCCGTTTGCGCAGCTCGGTCAGATGGTCAATCAGACTCATCGTCCCGTGCGAACCGGCCGCCTTGTTCGCAGTGGCATTCATTCTTGTTCGTCGCCATCAGCCAGGTTTGGCGCTGTGGGATCCGACGTTTTCAGGTCTGGCGTTGTCAGGTCAGTCGGACCGCCCGCAGAAACCGGTTTCGTTTCGGCTTGGTCCACGTCCATATCAAGCGCCGCTTGTTTGATGGCGAATGGATCTTGGGTAGCAGCGATGGCCTCGCTCTGATCAGTGGGGCCATCAAGCGTCATGGATGGCCCCCGAGCGGGCTTCGAAGCTGCCTCAATCTCGGCTTGAAAGCCTGACGCCAACGAACGCAGGCTGGAAACAGCTTGCCCCAGCTGTCGGGCCGCCTCGGGCAGACGTTGAGGTCCCAAGAAGATAAGGGCGACAAGAAGGATGATCAGCAGCTCGGCGCCGCCGATGTTCAACATCCCAAGAGCTTAACCGCTATGCGGGTGCGCTCCGGCTGCGCCTGGGAAAGGATTCATTCCTACTCGCACTACTCGCCGACGAGTTCACCAAGCGCGGTGGCGATTGTGCCCTCATCTTGCAGCCTGTCATGGAAGTCCAAGAGATGATCGTGCGTCAAGGGCCCAACACTGAGGTCGACCAAACGTTCCACGGGCACAGACCAGAAGGTAACGGACGCACCCGATGCAACCAGAAGATCAAGCGTGCGGCGGCTTGCTTCCTTCTCGTGCAGAGAGTCACAGTCAGGGCAAGCGAACGTATAGGTGCCGTCGTGGTCCTCTCGACAAATACGAACCGATACCGCTTCGATCGATAGTTCCGTGTCACCACAGTGATCACATGTTGCTCGAACTCGTGCCATAACGTAGAACTCCTTCCCACCTCTGATCGGCTCGGGTCATTGTGAGTTGAGGGTTTTGTGTTTTTTCTCTGAATTTGGGGGCATTATGGGGCTCGTGAGTCCGTGGATCTCCCCTCAACTCGATAAGCCCATCCTTTTTGCGCATCGGGGTGGGGCCGCACACGCACCGGAGAACACGCTTGAGGCATTCCGGACCGGACTCAAACTTGGGTCGAATGGACTGGAAAGCGACGTATGGCTGTCGAAGGACAACCAGGCAGTCCTGATTCACGACGGCTCGTTCGGCAGTCGGCTGCGTCGGCGCAAAGTCGCCGAAACAGTGGCCGCAGATCTGCCGGCCACTGTGCCCACACTGACAGATCTCTACGACGCCCTAGGCGCCGATTACGAGCTGGCTCTCGATATCAAGACACCCGACGCTATAGACCCCACGGTGGATGCTGTCCGGGCGATGAGCGAGGCAACGGGGCACGACCTCGTAGCACGGACATGGCTCTGCCATCCCGACCTTGAGCTCGTGACATCGTGGCGCCGACGCTGGTCCGATGTCCGCCTGGTACACAGCACCCGACTGGCCAAAGTCGAAGGGGGCCCAGAACGCCATGCATCGGTATTATTCGATCGCCAGATCGATGCCGTGAACTTTCGCGCCCCGGACTGGTCAGGTGGCCTGACGACCCTCTACCACCGTTTCGGGGTCTATTGCCTTGGGTGGGACGCCCACCTCGAACGAGTCGCCTCGGAATTATTGAACATGGGTTGTGACGCCATATTCGGCGATCACGTCGACCGCATGTTGAACGCCCACGAACGGGTCTACGGCTAGAGTTCGCCCAGATTATTGAGGGGCCAAACACGCAAGAAGGCGCGGCCGACCACATTGTCTATTTCGATCGGACCAAATACGCGGCTGTCAGATGAGCCCAACCGGTTGTCGCCCATCATGAAAATAGTGCCTTCTGGGACCACACACGTGTCCGGTGCGGGCGTGGTCTGCGCGCACCCGGGGATAGTTAATCGAGGCCGGGTACTGTCTTGTTCGGCCAAATACGGCTCTTCGAGCCGAAGCCCATTGACATATACCTGATTGTCAGCAAACCGAATTGTCTCGCCGGGAAGTCCAATAATTCGCTTGATTAGGTCGTTCTGTCCCGAGGAGCCTTGCGGCTTCTTAAAGACGACGACCTGACCACGCTCCACCTCTCCGAACTGATAACTCAGTCGGTTGACGACCACGCGGTCACCCTCTTCAAGGGTAGGAACCATCGACGCAGACGGAATGTGATACGCCTGAACCAACACGAGGCGCACAAACAACGCAATCACGACGGCAGCAAACAAAACCGGTCCCCACTCGCGGAGCAAGCGACCGAAACTCGTTTGTTCTCGGAGCGGGCTGTGACCAGACGACCGCTTCTCATCAAGGTCTTGCCACGACAACTTGTCCCAGCCCTCTGGGTCACTCTGACCGACCGATGCCAGCTCCGAGTCCCATGCCGACCGGCCAACCGCCTCGGGAGTCAGCACGGCAGAGCTGGACACAGGAGCACGAGGCACCGCTGCACTCTGAGCCGGGGTGACCGGCGGCTGAGTGATCGGCGGCTGAGTGATCGGCGTGCTGGCTGGTGTGACCTGAGGAGAATCAACCCACCGGATTTCGGCAAGACCGTCGGGCGCAGCAGGCGCTCGCTTTACAACAGGGCGATCTGGGGCTGGCACAATCGGGAGGCTGGCCGACCCTGGTGCGGACACAGCATCGGTCTGGGTCGTTGCTCGCTCAAGGATCTGGTCGATCCAGTCAGGCTCACTGACGCCGCCGTCGCCCATAGGCGGTTCGCCGCTGGTAGTCACCTGTAAAGACTATCGTGCGTCGCCGTGGCCTCGGGCGCGCCCATGTTCTGCGATGCCAGCGTTCTACAACTGGGACAGGTCAGTTGGGGGCCATACCTTCCAGAATGCCCGACCGACAATAGTGTCGATACCTACCGGGCCGAACTCGCGGCTATCAGCAGACCCCCTGCGATTGTCACCCATCACGAAGACATGGCCCTCAGGGATCACACATTGATTCGCATCAGCTAGCGGTTGTGCACAACCCGGAATTGGGCCCTTCGAACGGGTGGACTCCGACACCAGCAGATACGGCTCAATGACTCGGAGGCCTTCGATATAGACATTGGTATCAACCAGCCGGATGGTCTCGCCTGGAAGCCCAATGACTCGCTTAATGAGATCGTTCTCGCCGTCGAGCGACGGTGGCCGGTCGAACACGACAACCTGGCCCCGTTCGACTTCTCCCAGCTGATAACTCAGGTGGTTCACGACGACCCGGTTGCCATCTTCAAGAGTCGGCAACATGGACTCCGACGGGATCTCGTACGACTGCACCACGAACGACCGCAACAGCAGTGCAATAAGGAGGGTTCCCATCACCAGAGGTCCCCACTCTCGCAGGAACCGGCGCGCACCAGAACCCTCGATTCCAGAGTGCTCGTCCCCAGAGGTGTCGATTCCAGAGTTCTCGCCTCCAGAACCCTCGATTCCAGAGTTCTCGCCTCCAGAGGTGTCGACCGGCGCGCTCACGAAGGTAGGTACCGAGCGAGGACCCGGTGAGCGGCGTCGGCCACGAAATCAGCTGGCAACGGCGGCGACGCTGAAACCACTTCGGCATGCGTGCCGAGCTGGAGTAACAGCCGCTCAAGCCATGTCAGGCTCGACACAGCCAAGGTCACTCGCAAGGTCCGGGCCGTGCGTTTGACCTCTTCGACCGGGAAGGCTTCGGCAACCCAGGCGGCTTCTGGGGCAAGCTTGAGTGTGACTCGAATATCATCCTCTGATGCCGCGAACATGGCGGCTTCGGTCTGGGCAACTGGTTCGAAGGTTTGATCATCGATCGACAGTGCCATGACTCGGTCAAGTCGAAACGTGCGCACTTCGGTTGCGAGCCGGCAGAACCCGCGCATGTACCACTCGCCCTGCTCGCTAAACACCCGATGAGGTTCGACCGTTCGTGACGTGTTCTCGCCCCGATGCAGGCTGTAGTAATCGATCGTCACGCAGTGTTGGCTCTGCACCGCAGCCATTGCCTGGTCCACGACCACCGGGTCAGCCCCACCCAAGCTCACGTCGAGTTCATCACCGATCGATACCTCGAACCGCTCCGCCACTTTGTGTAGTGCTCGTTCCAGGGCGCTGTCTTGGCCGGCAGACGACCCCAACAGGCCGAGCCCGGCTGACACCAGGCTGAGGCCTTCCTCAGGAGTCAGCCGTAGCGGCGACGTGAAGTAGTCCGCCAATGCGAAACTGACACGTTCGTTCTCATCGTCGAGATATACCTCGATAAGCATGTCTGGGGTGTAGGGATGGACCCCGACGAACTGCACGACCTCGGTCAGGTCTCGCCGCAGCCGGTCCATTGGATAGTCAAAACGTTCGGAGATCTCCGAAAGTGCGACTTCTCCCCTGCCGCTCACCCAGGGGATGACCGCAAGCAGCCGTCGCATCCGTTCAGCGGCCGTGAGCCGAGTCATACAGATACCCAAGTCATGCAGACACCATGGCTTGCAGCCAACGGACCATATCGTCGCGCAGTTCGGGTGGCGAGAGAATCTCAGCAGCATCGAACATCGACAGGATCAGTGACCGAAACGCAGCGACGTTGGTGACATCGAGTTGGATCTCGATCGACCCATCATCGTGGGTTGTGACCACTGTTGCGGCTGGCAGGTGATGTTGGGCCCAACGGGCATGGCTGGCATCGATTGCAACCAAGGCGGTGTAGGACAGCTCGTCTTCTGTCGTGAACTGCCATGGTTGCCGCTCTTGTGTCACGAGTGCCCGAGGGGCAGTCGCTGTTCCTGCTTCGCCCACGTGGACGGCTCCTTCGATACGATCCAGACGGAAGCGGCGCTCGTCGGCCCGTACCCGATCGAATGCTTCGAGATACCACTGGCCCCGGCGGAATGCGAGCCTCCACGGTTCGACCTGTCGTTCTTCGCCTCGATAATCGAACGTCACACGTGCTTTAAGGGTGATTGCTTCGTGGAACTGTGTCACGGCTGGACCCATCGCAATGTGCGCAAGTTGGGCCGAACCAGCTTGGTCGGCCGATGCACCACCAAGCTTCCAAAGCGCATCATCGGATGCAACACCCTCGAGTCGGATCAGCCGCAGTGCGACGGACAGTGCAACGACCTCGTCGGGCTCGAGCCCAAGATCGTGTAGGTAATAGTCGCCCTGACTGACTCGATACCCGTCGATCGAGCCGTCGGAGGTCTCCGTGCGTTCCACCTGCAACGGCACGCCTAAACGTCGCAGGTCATCTTTGTCGCGCTCAAATGCCCGACGAAATGCAACATCGTCTTCAGGATATCCCTCGACACGATAATGGATTTCAGCGGCGCGTAGAGGCCGATCGGTGTGGAGTAACGCTGCGAGTAACCCCAGCTGGCGTTCGAGTTTGTCTATGGCCATCGGTCGGCCCTACAGGCTCTCGATCAGTTTCTCGACCCGCTCATCGTGGGCCTTGAACGGGTCTTTACACAAGACCGTGCGTTGTGCCTGGTCATTCAATTTCAGATGGACCCAGTCGACGGTGTAGTCACGTCGGCGTTCTTTAGCTCGGCGAATGAACTCTCCACGAAGACGAGCCCGAGTGGTCTGGGGTGGTGTATCGACGGCAGCGGCTATCTGTGCATCGGTACAGATCCGTTCGACCAATCCCTTTTTCTGGAGCCGATAGAACAGGCCGCGATCGCGGTTGATGTCGTGGTATTGCAGGTCGATCAGCGACACCCGAGCATCGGTCATCGGCAGGTCATTACGTGCCCGGTACTTCTCGATCAGGTGATATTTGATGACCCAGTCGACCTCGGTATCCAGCTTGAGCGGATCGTCGGCGATGGTGGTCAAGCAGTGCTCCCACATGTTCAGCGCCTGCTGTTCCATGGGGCTGAGTTCATGGTGCTCGGCAAACCGCAAGGCCCGCTCGAGGTACTCGCTCTGGATCTGCAGTGCAGACGCCTCGCGGCCATTGGCCAACCGGACTGGGCGGCTGCAGGTGATGTCGTGACTGATTTCGCGAATCGCCCGGATTGGGTTATCGAGGGTCATATCTCGCAGAACCACACCGGGGTCTTCGAGCATTCGAAGCAGCAGTGATGCTGCTCCTACCTTAAGAAACGTTGCGTATTCACTCATGTTTGAGTCGCCCACGATGACGTGGAGACGGCGGTACTTCTCGGCGTCGGCGTGGGGTTCGTCGCGGGTGTTGATGATCGGCCGTGAGCGTGTTGTCGCGCTCGACACTCCTTCCCAAATGTGCTCGGCACGCTGGCTGACGCAGTACATCGCGCCTCGTGCCGTCTGCAGCACCTTGCCAGCCCCTGCGTAGATTTGGCGGCTGACCAGAAATGGAATCAGGACCTCGGCGTAGTCGCGAAGGTCGTCCTTGCGCGACGTCATGTAGTTCTCGTGGCAGCCGTAGCTGTTGCCAGCGCTATCGGTGTTGTTCTTGAACAGATAGATGTCGCCTTCGATGCCTTCTTCACGAAGGCGTTCTTCGGCCGAGGTGAGTAGCTGCTCAAGGATCCGTTCACCTGCCTTGTCGTGAGCGACAAGCTCGGTGATGTCATCACACTCGGGTGTGGCATATTCAGGGTGCGAACCCACGTCGAGGTATAACCGGGCACCGTTGGCCAGAAAGACATTGCTGCTTCGACCCCATGACACAACCCTGCGAAAGAGGTAACGAGCTACTTCGTCGGGGCTCAGACGGCGATGACCGCGTTGGGTACAGGTGACCCCATATTCGTTCTCGATGCCATAAATTCGTCGCTGCATGCGTCAGGCGGCCAAGTCGGCAAGTTCATCGCCGACGATCCGTCGGAAGGTGCGGCGCCCGTGATTACGGTCAAGCACTGCCACTTCGAGGTCGCCAGCTACAAGCGTGCGGTCGGGCCCCGCTAATGCCGCCTGGGCTTTCTGCAAGGCAGCACCGAGAGTAAGCCGAGGTTCGAAACCCTCTTCGAGACGAGCAGTAATTGCTTCGGCGTCGCCACCGAGCACGGCGAATCGGTTCTGATCGAACACGGTGCCGTCGTACAGAATATGGAAGAGTTGGTCCTGGTCGGCCTCGTCTGCTGTTTCGCCGATTGCGGCAACCAGGATCTCGACCTCCATGGGTTTCATCTCGTTGGTAAATGTCTGCCCAAGGATCTGGGCGTACTGGTTCGCCAGGCTCAACGCATCGACATCATGTCGGCTGTAGTTGAAACCCTTGAGATCAGCATGACGTATGCCCTGAATCCGAAGCTGGTCGAACTCGTTGTAACGGCCAACACCAGCAAAGCCGATCCGGTCATAAATCTCAGACAACTTGTGGAGTGTGTTCGAAGGGTTCTCGGCAACGATGATGATGCCATCTTCATAGGTGGAGGCAATGATGGACCGACCTCGAGCAATACCCTTTCGGGCATAGTCGGCACGGTCCTTCATGACCTGTTCGGGCGCTACATAGAACGGAGTACTCATGGTGTTCGTTCCCTTCGATCAGGTCGTGGTGTTGCGGCTGGTGAGTTCATCGACCAAGCGCTGGCTGCGTTCACGCACTTCGTCGTCGTCGAGCTGCTGATAACCCTGATCGGTAACGGTCGCAACGATCGGAAACAGGTTGCGAACAAAGTCAGGCAGACCGCTCGCCGAGTCTTCGTCGGCAGCAACGTAAAGTGCCTCGATTGCCAGATCTACGGCAGTATCGCGGTCCATTGCGTTGCGGTATCGGAGCTTGAGCACTGTCGAAGCGTGCAGGCTGCCAGAACCTGTCGCACCATATTCAAGCTCTTCGTACCGGCCACCGCTGATGTCGAACTGAAACAGTCGGCCGACGCTGGTGCGTCGGTCATACCCGGCAAAAATTGGCACAACCACCATGCCTGCACGCGCCGCTGGCAGGTTTTGCCGCAACATCTGGCTCAGCTGAGCTGCCTTGCCGTCGAGGCTAAGTTCCTTGCCTTCGACCTTTTCGTAATGCTCAAGCTGGAGCTGAAACAGCCGCACCATCTCGACGGCCGGTCCTGCCGCACCAGCGATGGCAACGGCGGAATGGCGGTCGCTCGGAAACACCTTCTGCATTGTGCGGTAGCTGATCAGGTTTCCGGACGTGGCCCGACGGTCACCTGCGATCAAGACTCCTTCGTCGTAGCGCAACGCTATACACGTGGTTCCGTGCGGCAGGTCAAGAACCTCGCCTGCACCAGGATCGGCTAGTAGTCCGGATTGACGAGCGAGACGCGAAAAGTCAGATCCCGGGTCGTCACCCATTGCAAATGTAGGCAAACTCACGCTTTGAGACTAACCCGGCCTGGGCGCTGCCCTGGTTACTCGCCGCCCTTTTGTACGTATGATTTCACGAATTCTTCGGCATTGGTTTCAAGAACCTCGTCGATCTCATCCAGGATGTCATCAAGACCGTCGGCCAATGCCTGATCTTTCGCTGCCGGTTTGGGGTGTTCGGTCACCCGTTCGGTCTCGGCAGGAGCCGGGGCCTGGCGTTTCTCTTGTTCAGCCATTAGTGCTTCTCTCCTACGTGTTCATCAGCTCTGGAGCTGATCGAGCAGTTCTTTTACAGTCTCACACCCGTGCAACAGGTCTGCCACATGGGCGGCACTCCCCCGGGTTGGTTCCATCATCGGCACACGGCGCAACGGAGGTTCGCCCGTATCGAAAACCATCGAGTCCCAGTTGGCCGCGACAATTGCGTCAGGGAATCGCCGCAGACATTCGCCCCGGAAATATGCCCGGGTGTCTTCGGGAGGATTGTCGGCACCAGCGACGGCAGAATCATGGTCGACGATCGTGTGCATTTTCAGCTTGTTGAACACCGAACGGTCGGGGCGCATGTCGTGGTATTGCAGATCGAGTGCACGAAGTCGGGCATCGCCCCATTCGATGCCATCCCGTGAGCGGTAGGCATCGAGGACCTTTTTCTTTGCCACCCAATCGATGCGGTCGGACAACTCCATTGGGTCACGTTCGAGGGTCTCGACGGTCTCGCGCCATGCAGCAAGCACCGCGAGCGCATCGGGGCCACCGGCGCCTTCGGTGCCGTAACGTTCGAGATACTTTTCGGCAGCTCCGATAATCTCGGCCTGGATCTCGATCGCGGTTGCGGTCGTGCCATCGGCCAGCCGAAGCGGCTTCGCCAATGTCAGGTCATAGCTGACGTTACGCAGCGCCTGTACCGGTGCGCGGAACGCAAGTTCGGGCGCGAACTCGCCATCTTCGATCATGGCAAGCACGATCATCGTGGAACCGACCTTGAGCCATGTTGCGAACTCGCTCATGTTCGCGTCGCCGACGATCACGTGGAGCCGGCGGTATTTCTGCGCATCGGCGTGCGGCTCGTCGCGGGTGTTAATGATTGGGCGTTTTAGCGTGGTCTCAAGGCCCACTTCTTCTTCGAAAAAATCAGCCCGTTGGGTCAACTGGTACGGCACGACGTCGACGCCGGTTCCCGGAATCTCGCAGCCGACCTTGCCAGCCCCAATGAAGATCTGTCGGGTCACGAAGTGGACGGTCGCGTTGGCAACAATGTGGGAGAACGGCGTAGCACGATCCATGAGATAGTTCTCATGGGTGCCATAACTGTTGCCCTTGCCGTCGCTGTTGTTTTTGTAGGCGATGAGTTCTTGGCCACCGCCCAACAGCTCCTTGGCGGCGTCCATGGACTCGATCACCACCAGCTCACCGGCTCGGTCATAGAGCGTCACCGTGCGAGCGTCGAGGCACTCGGGTGTCGACATCTCGGGGTGGGCATGGTCGACGTAATAACGAGCGCCGTTGGTCAGCACTGCGTTCACCAGATGGGTTTCGATCTCGGGCGGTCTTGCCCCGAGCGGCGTAAACCCGCGCGCATCAAGCGCCGGGCTTTCATCTTCGAAGTCCCACGACACGCGCTGTGTGGCTGGTCGACGGCCGGTCGCCTCGCAACGTGCCAGATAGGCGTTGATCAACAAGGATGAGGCGGTGATTGGATTGGGGTCATCGACGCCACGATGAACAATGCCGTACTCGGTCTCGAGACCGACGACTTTGATGCTTGCCATATTCCCTACAGGTACTGGCCGGTGGTTACGCCATCGATTGATTTGCCACCGAGATTGTCGTCGTCGCGATCAATGAGCGTTCGGATAAACACAATACGCTCTCCCTTGCGGCCGCTAATACGGGCCCAATCATCTGGGTTGGTCGTATTCGGAAGGTCTTCGTGTTCCTTGAATTCTTGGAACACCGACTCGATGAGATCCTCGGGCCGCAGTCCCCGTACATCGGTCTCGATCAGACGTTTTATCGCAAGCTTCTTGGCCCGGCGCACAATGTTCTCGATCATGGCACCCGAGGAGAAGTCCTTGAAATACGTGACCTCTTTATCGCCATTTTGGTAGGTGATTTCAAGGAACTCGTTGCGGGGGTCCTCGCTGTACATCTCTTCGGTTGCTTGTTCGACCATGACCCGCACGGCCTTGTCAGGATCCCCGCCGCCCAGACTCTCGACTACGTCGGGGGCAATCGGCAGGTCACTCGTAAGGTAACGAGAGAAGATGGCCTGCGCTGCGTCGGCATCGGGCCGTTCGATCTTGATCTTCACGTCGAGACGACCAGGACGCAGGATGGCTGGGTCGATCAGGTCCTCGCGGTTTGAGGCGCCGATCACGATCACATTGTTGAGTGTTTCAACACCATCGATCTCTGCCAGGAGTTGGGGCACGATCGTGCTCTCAACGTCGCTGGAAATGCCAGTGCCCCGGGTCCGGAACAATGACTCCATCTCGTCGAAGAACACGATGACTGGCCAGCCCTCTTCGCTCTTCTCTCGAGCTCGTTGGAAGACCAGCCGGATCTGACGCTCGGTCTCACCCACGTATTTGTTGAGCAACTCAGGGCCCTTGATGTTGAAGAAGTAGCTGCGCACCTCTTCGTCCTCATCGCCGGCCCGCTGCGCCTTGACCTTCTGGGCAAGCGAGTTCGCGACCGCCTTGGCAATCATGGTCTTGCCACAACCCGGGGGGCCGTACAGGAGAATGCCCTTTGGCGGCGGAAGTTCATGTTCAAGGAACAGGTCACTGTGCAAGAACGGCAGTTCGACTGCATCGGTGATGGCTTCGATCTGAGGCCCCAAGCCACCAATGTCGTTGTAGCTAACGTCGGGGACGTCTTCGAGCATCAGGTGTTCGACCTCGGGGCGAGGAAGCTTCTCGAGTGCGACCTCGTAAGACGCATCGACCCGGACAGCGTCACCTGAGCGAAGCACCGTGTCTTTGAGAGCGTCAGATATTGACACGACGCGCTCCTCGTCGGCACGCCCGCTGACCACACAACGGTCTGTGCCAAGTACTTCGATGACCGAAACAATCGACCCGGTCTGTTGCGCACCCCGAGCCATAACCACGTTCATGGATTCGTTGAGTACGACCTCGGTGCCCTTGTTCAGATCCTGGTCAAGATCAGGATGGCGTTCAACCCGCATTTTTCGACCACCGGTGAAGACATCGATGGTGCCGTCTTCATTGGTGTCAAGGACTAACCCATAACCCGATGGCGGGCTCGACAGTTTTTCGACTTCTTCGCGTAGCGATCCGATGCGATCGCGCGCCTCGCGTAGCGTAGAGGCCAGCCGATCGTTCTGTGACATCGCCCGAGCGAGCTGACCTTTGACCTCGAGGAGTCGTTCCTCAAGCGTGCGCACACGTTTGGGTGCGTCTTGTAGCCGTCGCCGCAGGATCTGTAATTCATCCTGGAGGATGACGACGTCTGGTGTCACTTCCTCGTTCTCGTCGATGACCGGCCTCCTGGCTTGTGGCGTACTAACTCCTCGCTGACCCTACACCGGAGTGCACGGCCACAAGGGGCCAGGCCGTACCTCATCTCGAATATTGCGGCGTCGGCACCAGGTTGGAGGTCGTCGCCGCATATGATCAGATTTTTCTCAAGGAGTCCCCTATGAAGGTCTGGATTGACCAGGATCTATGCACCGGCGATGGCATCTGCGTCGAGATTGCGCCCGATGTCTTCGCTCTGCTCGATGATGGACTTGCCTACGTAAAAGACGGCAACACCATTCACAACCCCGGTGGCCCCAGTGGGCTGGCAACCGTGCCCGAAAGCGCCTACGAAACAACCGTCGACTCCGCCGAGGAATGCCCCGGCGAATGCATCTTCATCGAAGTCGGCTAACTCGCGAGATCGGCTGCCACAGACTGAGTACATATCAGCAGAGCTCTTCACCCCCAGCTGGTAGCTCTTCGACAAAGCAAGGGCGTCTTTTCGAGTTTGGCGGATGCAGCATTTTCCCAAGCCGATCAGGCCAGGTGTGACATTCTCGGTGGCAGATCCGGGCGCAGCGCCTCCACTGGAGCGAGAATCTCTGATGTAGCTAGCTGGGTTGCCGTAACCTAGGGACATGCGGATTGGTGAACTTGCAGATCATGGCTCGGTGTCAGCCAAGACGGTGCGGTACTACGAGTCGATTGGTTTGTTGAAGGAACCGTTGCGCACCGCATCGGGCTACCGCGACTACGACGCGGCCGCAATAGAGCGGTTGTGTTTCATCCGCGACGCACAAGCCAGTGGTTTGACGCTAGCTGAAATCGCTTCGGTTCTTGAGCTGAAACAAACAGGCGAACGGTCCTGTGCCCACACCAGCGAACTACTACAGCGACACTTGGTCTCGATCGACGAACAGATAGACCGACTCCAGATCGCTCGAAGTGCCCTTGCTGAACTGGCAGACCGGGCCACAGGGCTTGATCCCCTCGATTGCACCGATCCGAATCGTTGCCAGGTCATCGTTGCCACAAAGTAGTTGACCTTCCATCTGGGTAGAAGGTTTATGATGAAAGTATGTCAGCAGTTTCGAGCACTGATCTAGCCAGCCAGCAGCACCCCGACCAAGTTCGATCAGACATTGCCGTCGATGGCATGACCTGTGCTGCGTGTTCCAACCGTATTCAGCGCAAGCTCACCAGGCTGGACGGCGTGACCGACGCGCAGGTGAACTTCGCCACCGGGCGAGCGACCGTCGTGCGAGACAGTGCCGTCCTAGACCAGCAACTATTCGACGTCATCGAGAGCCTTGGTTATTCGGTTATCGAGGAAGACGAAACCGATGCGGCCGAGGATCGTCGCGAGGCCGATCTGCTTCGGCGTCTCTTGGTGGGCGTCGTTCTGACAATCCCAGCCATGTTGCTGACGATGATCCGGCCGTTGCACTTCACCGGTTGGGAATGGGTCGTGGCGGCGCTCGCCACGCCGGTCGTGTTCTGGTCGGGTTGGCCGTTCCACCGAGCTGCATTCATGAACCTGCGTCACGGTTCGACGACCATGGACACGCTGGTATCGATGGGAGCGTCGGCTGGATGGATCTGGTCTGCGGTTGTGTTAGTGGGCAACATCGACGGTGGCCACATCTACTTCGAAACTGGTGGCGTCATCGTCACCCTCATCCTGTTGGGAAAATGGTTTGAGCTTCGAGCGAAGCGCCGCTCAGGCGATGCCATTCGGGCACTTGCCGATCTCGGTGCCCGCACCGCGCAGCTTGACGACGGGCGTGAGATCGCACTCGAGGATCTGGTCACGGGCATGCGGTTTGTTGTGCGCCCCGGTGAGAAGATCGCTACCGACGGCGTCGTCGTCGAGGGCCAGTCAGCAATCGACATCTCGATGGTCACCGGTGAACCTGTTCCTGTCGATGTCATCGTCGGCGACGAGGTCATCGGCTCAACCATCAACACAAACGGCTCCCTCACCGTCGAAGCGACCAGAGTCGGATCTGATACCGCACTGGCACAGATCATCCAGCTTGTCGACCAGGCACAGGGCAGCCGGGCCAATGTGCAACGTCTTGCCGACCGAGTGGCGGCAGTTTTTGTGCCACTCGCTATCGGCATCGCACTCGTAACACTCGCTGCTTGGTTCCTGACCGGTCACAGCGCAGATCAGGCATTTACCGCTGCAGTTGCAGTACTGATCATTGCGTGCCCGTGTGCCCTTGGACTCGCAACCCCCCTAGGCATCATGGTGGGTACCGGCCGGGGTGCGCAGCTTGGGGTCATCATCAAGGGAGGCGAGGTCCTCGAAGACACCCGCGACATCGATGTTGTCATCGTTGACAAGACCGGCACCGTTACCCACGGCCGCATGGAACTGGCTTCGGTGCACATGCCCGGAGCGTCCGACGACTCACAGCGAGAACTCGTTGCTCTGGCTGCTTCCGTTGAAGCAAAATCGGAACATCCGATCGCTCAGGCGATCGCTGCTGCCACGACCGAACATGACGCCGTCGCCGACTTCACGAATCAACCGGGTTATGGCGTCGTCGGCACGATCAACGGTGTAGCTGTGCGAGTCGGACGACGGCTCTTCTTCGACCACATCCCCGACGACGTCGAAGCCGCTGCCGTCGCAGCCGAAGAGGTCGGGTCGACCGCTGTATTCGCAGGTCGAGGCAGCACACATGAAGACACAACTGCTGAAGCCGTGTTCGTGGTGACGGACACGATCAAGGACACCAGCGCAGCCGCCATTGCCGCATTGCAGGAGCAGGGGCTCACCGTCACGCTGTTAACGGGCGACAACCGTCGTACCGCCGAACACGTTGGTCAGCTCGTCGGCGTTGACCACGTCATCGCCGAGGTACTTCCATCCGATAAAGCCTCCGAGGTGAAACGACTGCAGGCAGCGGGTCATCGAGTGGCCATGGTGGGCGACGGCATCAACGATGCTCCCGCTCTGGCACAGGCCGATCTTGGCATTGCGGTTGGTACTGGAACTGATGTTGCGATCCAGGCGTCGGATCTCACCGTAGTTAGCGGCGATCTGCGGGCCGTGGCCGATGCCATTGCCCTCGCCCGCCGCACGTTGGCCACCATCAAGGGCAACCTGTTTTGGGCGTTCGCTTACAACGCAGCCGCGATACCGCTTGCGGCATTTGGTGTTCTGAACCCCATGATCGCAGCAGGTGCCATGGGACTGTCGTCGGTATTTGTGGTCACCAACAGCCTCCGGCTCCGCCGCTTCTCTGGGTACCGCCGAGCTACGCCTGCGTAGCGAGCTTGCGAGCAGTGGTGAGAAAGCCAGTGTGGGCCACCATCCGGTGATCAGGACGCACTGCGTTGTGCTCCGGCTCGATATGCCAGCTGCGGTTCAAAACCTCCATGGTCTCAGCCATGCCAAAACCGTGCTTCTGCAATGCGGATCGGAATGTCGTCGCCTGAATAATGCTTGGTGTGTACGCCAGAATGATGCCACCGCTAGCCAAGGCATTGGCGGCGTGGGGCACCACGCTCCAAGGTTCGGGGAGGTCCAGCACTACCCGGTCGAAGTCAGTGTGCTCAAAGGGCTCATACGCGCTGCGAATATGAACGTCGTAACGTTCGAGAACACCTTCGCCCATAAATTCAGTGACGTTGGCCGTGGCTTGGGCCGCGAAATCTTCGCGAATCTCATACCCCGTGATGTCGGCACCGGCCCGAAGAAGTGTCATCGACAGTGCACCCGAGCCAAGACCTGATTCGAGAACTCGAGCGCCGGGGAATATGTCGGCTTGCATCAGGATCGGCCCCAGATCCTTGGGGTAGATCACCTGCGCGCCTCGTTTCATCTTCAAGATGAAGTCAGACAGGGTCGGCCGCACGACCAGATACGCGGCATTCTTGCCGGTCCGGAACTCCTGGCCCTCGGCCCGGCCAATCATGTCTTCGTGAGGGACCGCTCCTGCATGTGAGTGAAACTCGCCGCCTTCGACCAGAGTGGTGAGGTAACGGCGCTCTTTGCGGTCGATCAACATGATCAACTCACCAACCTGGAGCGGACGGGCCGGTGTTACAGGTTCGGGTTCAGTCTGAGCTTCGGGTTCGGTCATAGGGGTCTCGCAGTCAGTTGGACAGGCACTGGTCTGCCGCCGGCGCGCTCTACCAGCCGGCAGAACGCACAGATCTCGTTGGGGGTTGGCGAGCCGCAGGTCTCGCATGAGCCGAGTTCATCTCGTAACTCTTGCGCCGCTTCCGCAAAGAACGGGGCTCCCTGGCTTAAGAACTTGTGGAAAAATGCCTGTTTTGAACCAGGCGATGCTGCCTCGATCGAGTTCAAGGCGTCCTTGTACCGAAGGTGTTTATTGCCCGCAGCCATTGGGCACTCGTCAAGCATGTAGTCGATTCCTGCGATCACGCAGTACGCGGCCATCTCTCGTTCGTCGAGACGGACAAGAGGTTTGACCTTGCGGGGAAGCCCGTTGCGCGCCGGCAATACCGGGTGCTGACGGGCCAGATAGTCGGTCTGCCAATGCAGCACATTGCCAAATAGCACCGCTGCCTCGTCGTCGAGATTGTGGCCAGTGACAAGAACGTCGTAGCCCCCTTCGAGCGCGACCCGGTCGAAGATGTGTCGTTTGGACATGCCACATGCGGAACAGGGGGCACGGCGGGCGGCCCGGCTGCCGTTGGGCACGTCGTAACCGTATTCCTCGACGATGTCGACCACCGTCAGTTTCAGATCCCGCTCGGAAGCAAATGCCTTAGCGAATTCACCGGACGGATCGCTGTAGTCGTCGATACCAAGCCCGATATACAGGCCGTCGGCCTCGTAACCCAGGTTGTTCAGTATGTCCCATACGGCCAGGCTGTCCTTGCCACCGCTCACGGCAACAAGGACCTTGTCGCCTGGTTCACACATGTCAAATTCGCTAATAGCCTTCTCGACCTGCTGATGACAGAACCGAAGGAAGTGTTCGCCGCAGAAGTTGGCGTTGTGACGCTTCAGGTCGATGACCGCAGAACCACGACAGACACGACACTTCATCCGGCACCGCCAGAAATGACGTTGCGGATCTCGACAACGGCGTCGTCGTGAAGAAACGCGTCGGTCGGCACCAGGGTGCCATCACAGATGACCAACACAGAGGCGCTGTTCACGTCGAGCTTGTTCAGCAGTTTTTGAACGCTCATCGCCCCGGCGATTTCGAGCGTGCGCGTCGGGTTACGGAGTTCGATCTTCATGTAGGTCTACTTGCGCGTCTTTGTGGCGGTCTTTTTTGCTGTTTTCTTCGCTGTTTTCTTTGCGGTCTTCGCCGCCTGCTTGTCGGCCTTCTTGGCCGCCTTCTTGTCTAGCTTGCGGCGCTTTCGGCGGCTCTGCTTGTTGTCCTCGTGTGCAACAACAAATCGTTCACCAGGTCGGGCTTCTTCGACCAAGACCGGTTGTGGATCGCCGAAGCCGAACAGTGCCTTGATCCGTCTCCAGAGAAACATGGTGATAAAGACCCGCAACCAGGTGCGATCGCCGCCGAATACGCCCGACCGGAGCGCTTTGCGACGAAGCATGACGCTCGGTTTTAGAGACTTTCGAATGCCCACAATGAGCGATCAGAGGCGTCGGACTTCGACGATGGTCTTGCCCGCCTTGCCGCGCTTCGAACCGAGAAAGAAGGCAAGGAGTACCAGCAGAACACCGACCACAACCCCAACTTTTTGCGCCGTGCTGCGGGCAGCACCAGCGACGTTCTCGAGCTCATCCTTGAGTTGTCCGAACTTCTTCTGAAGATCGTCGGGAGTGATCTCAGTCATGCGTCGTCATCCATCCATTCGGGTGTCTTCATCATTGCGGAGAAGCATGCACCGGCAGCAGCCACCAGCAACGCGAACACCATCAGGTATGGCACAAACGTCCATGTGGTGTCACATGTGGTGGCGACTCCACCGACATCGCAGGTTTCGGACAGAAATGAAAACTTCTGGAAGAGCCGGAGGAACCCAAGGCCGGTGAGGAAGGCCCCGATCGTAAGCATGACGCCGCCGACAACACCGAACGCGGCCCATTTGCCAAGGTTCTTTAGCGGTTCGACAGTTTGTTGCTTCGCATAGTCGGTGACCATCAACTTGAGTTCACCAAAGGTGCCGTTCGAGTCCTGGACCTTGGTCTTGTCATTATCAGCCATGTACTGCTCCTGAGTGGCCAAAGCCTAGTGGTCTCGTCGGCCAGTGCCGATCTTAGGAGGAACTATCTAGCCCGCCCATGAGTTCGAGATCGGTGTAGACCTCGCTGAGTAGGCGATCGATGTGTTCGAGACGTTCTGCCCGAGTTGGCGCCGACAGAATCGTGTAGTGATCAAGAGCACTGCAGGGAGATTGACCAGCCAGCTGCCACGTCGCATCGTCGAGATCAGGGAGCCACGCGATGTCGTGACCCGATTCGAGCCGGCCCAAACGTTGACCCAGCTCGATAAGTGCGTCGAACCGTCCACGTGCTGTGCGAAGCAGCTCGCGGTCATTCCGGCCCTCAGGTTCGATCTCGAGTTCACGGACCAGCGCGCGCGGATACGGATCGTCATTGAGCCACTCGACAACCTCGAAGCGGCCCGTTCCATGAGAAACCACCGCGGCGCGACCATCATCGAACCGCTGGTACTCATCGATGTGAGCGATTGTGCCCATATCTGCGCGCACCTCGCCTCCGCCCACCTCGGAGCCCCGCGTTATGAGCACAACACCGAACCTTCGGTCGGTCTCGAGTGCGTGGTTAAGCAGCTGCTGATAGCGAACTTCAAAGATGTGTAGCGGCAAAACGCCGCCGGGCAGGAGAACCGACCCGAGGGGAAACATCGGCAACTCGATGAGTTCACTCATTGGTCAGGCTCCACTCCATTGAAGTTAATCGACGGTCGAAGCTGGTCGACCATCTCAACGAGCGCTTCTTGATAAACCAAATCGTTTGCCGACGGGCCGCCAGGTCGATTGATAATGGACGAGATGGTGATACGCACCCCATCGTCGACCGTACGTGCGACGAAACCGCTTGCGTTACCTTGCACGCCTCCGACCAGTCTTAGGTCGGCCTGGAGATCGAGGTGCGCCAGTCTCCCTCCGAACACACCGGGTAAGCGATAGTCCGGTAGGACCTCGATCGTCGGGTGATCATCGAGGATCGTGTCCGCGGTGGCTGCGAGCTGGTTGCACGTTGTGCCACCAATCGGATCCAGACCACTTCCGTCGCGAAACGGGACGGGAAGATCCACACCTTGATCCTGCAGAAGCTGTTGGACCGCTCGTGCGCCGGCCTGGGTTGATCCTTCGGCGCTGGTGGCAACGCCCAGTTCTTTCAGAATCAGCTCACCTGCAGTCGCGTCATTGACGGCGAACATTTGAAAGACGATGTCTGACATCGGAGCTGATGAGATTTGAGCAACTGGCACGAGACTCGGCAGTTCTTCATCGGCTTCGAGCACTCGATTAGTGCCGAAGACCTGAACGTCGAGGTCGTTGAGCCGATCAGCAAACCGCTCGGCAGTCAGGACCGCCGGCTGTTCAGAGGGAATCGCTATGCCTCTGTTTGCCGCTGCTCGTTCGGCAAAACCGTCGTCGAGTTGCAGCGCGGTGAGCGGACCAACGACACCAGATTCAGTAAGGGCTGCTGGCCATCCTGGCAAAGACCGTTGGTCGTCATAGCGACGCTCTATGGCGATCACTCCCCCATCGATCCGAACCACTCCGGCTTCGGCCACGTCTGCTGCCAAGTCCTCGATCGAGGTACGAGTGCTCAACGCTGGACGAAAGACCAGTGCGTAGTTGTACGACATGAGCACAGGGTCTCCGCCACCGAGCAGATAGATGCCATCGAAGATACGGCCATTAAGGTCCGGTGCCGCAGACGCCAGAACCTGGGTTTCATAACGAAAATCGGGTCCAAGAATGTCCATCGCAGCGTGCCCAGTAACCAGGAGTTGTGCGTACGACGGCACCAAGGCTCGATCGCTGCGCCGCTCAAAGACCGGCACACCATCAACCAACACCGACACACACGACAGTCCCCCTGGCTCTGGGGGCAACGATGCAATGGCCAAGGCAAAGGAAGCCTGTTGTGATGCGCCGGTTGCGAAGTCTGGGACGCGTCGCACGGACAAGACCGGCGTGGTCAGGTCGTTACTTGCAATGCCTCGTGCAGGTGTGCCTGAGGCTGCTGTGTGGGTCACCGAAGCCAGAGTGTCGGCCGCCAGCCACGCACCCACGGCTCCAGCCAGCAACAGTGCTGGCACCACAAATCGCCCGGCGTAGCGCAACCACGAAGTCATAGCAGCCACGACTTCATGGCAGACGCAAGTGTTTGCCTCGGGCATATAACGCGGAGAAGGCTGCAACCGCTTCGGCCGGGGACGTGTAGCACGGATGTCCGTGTTCGCGCAGCGTGGCTGGACCCGGGTTCTCTGGATTCGACAACGCCAACTCAGTGGCCGCCAGAATCGGCGTGCCGGCCGCTGCGCTCGCTTCGACGATCGCTTCCGCGTACCGCCTGTCCTGGCGTTCGTGGAACGAGCAGATGCGATCGATGTCCTCGAAATCGCTGAACTGGCCGCGGCGCATCAGCGCAGCTGTGTTGCTCTGGATTCCCATACCTAACATGAGCACGCCGTCAACAGACGGGTGAGCCGCGATCAAATGAAGCGCGTCGGGAATGGTGTCTCGGGTTTCGCCGCCAGCAACGTCGATGGGGTTGCCCTTGCTCCAGCGAGGTGGCATGACCTGGTCGAGTGAGTCCATCAGATCATCGGGAAGATCCATCAGTCGCACCGGCGAATCTGCCATCGCATCCGCCGTAAGTACACCCCAACCACCAGCCGTTGTGAGGAAGGCAACGTTGGGGCCACGCATGGGTTCGTGTACCGCGAGTGCCGCAGCGGCCCCGAACGCTGCGCCGATATCCGGTGAACGCCAGACCCCTGCTTGGCGCAACATTCCGTCGAAGATCCTGTCATTCGTCGCCAACGAACCGGTGTGGCTTGCCGCTGCCCGGGCGCCTTCGTCGCTGGTGCCGCCCTTGACGACTACTACCGGTTTGTGGGTTGTGGCCCGTTTGACCGTTTCGTAGAAACGTCGGGCATCGGCCACCCCTTCGATATATGCCACGATTGCTGTGGTAGCAGGATCATCAGCCAACCAGCCGATGTAATCGTCGACGCCCAAGCAGGTCGCGTTGCCAGCGCTGATCGCACGGGCAACGCCCACACCGCTTGCCGCCGCATAGTTCATTGCACCAGACGCCAAGTTCCCTGACTGGCTCACGATCGAGACACCACCGGCTGGCGGAAACGGACCAACAAACTGCGCACATAACGAAGCCGGTGTCGACACGAGACCTTGGCCGTTCGGCCCGGCGATCGCCATGCCCAGTTCTTCGGCCAATACAACGAGTTCGGCGCCGTGGGCTGCACCCGCTTCGTCGTTTCCTTCGCCGAATCCGCTTGACGCGATGAACGCTGCTCGAATACCGACAGACGCAGCGTCGCGAAGTACATCGGCGACGGCCGACGCAGGGACACACACGTAGACCAAGTCCGCTTGGCCGGCTGGAACGTCGGCAACTGACGTGAGGCAGTCGATACCGAGCAGGGTCCCACCGTTACGGTTGGTTGCGAAGATACGCCCCTGATAGCCGCAGGTGATGATGTTGTGCAGCACCGCGAAACCGAACTTGCCGGGATGTGATGAGGCTCCCGCCACCACCACGCCTGCTGGCTCGAAGAGAGGCTCCAGAGGTACACGTTGAAGATCGCTCGTCAGTTGCTTATCGCTCGTCATACGAGCGCCACCAGGGCGTCAACAGCGATGGCGTTGCCATCGGCGATAAGTACCGGATTGATATCGATCGACTCGATGTCGTCGCGGTCGATCATGGCGTTACCGACCGCCTGCACGACCGCGAGAAGTTGTGCCCGGTCCACGGCTGGTTCACCACGAAACTCGCCGAGCATTGCCTGGGTGTCCAAGTCGTCAAGCATCGCATCCAGTTCTCGTTCGTCGGCTGGTAGAAGGCGAAAGACAACGTCCTCGAGCACCTCGGCGAAGATCCCACCTACGCCGATCATCACCACCGGCCCAAAGTCGCCCGAGCGATCAGCGCCCACGATGAACTCGCGTGTGGCCCGGATCATGGGTGCAACCAGCAGTTCGACAGGCCCATCGGCTGTGGTGGCCTGGCCCAGGAGCTCCTGAGCCGAACGTTCGACATCGGCCGAGGTGCCCAGCGACAGCCGCACGAGATTTCGTTCGGTCTTGTGTGCAATCGCGTCGCCGCACAGCTTGAGGACACACGGATAACCCATATCATCGGCAGCGACGACTGCAGCTGCAGCGGTGGCGACAGTTCGTTCGTCGAGCACTGGCAGCCCATAACCCGCCAATAACCGCTTGGATTCCGCTTCAGAGAGTGTTGTCGTCATGGGCGGATTCGTGTTGCCGGTATGGTCGTGCGCATCCGCGCCACACTACCCGGAGGCACTCATGGAAATCATTGCTGCACTGTTCATCGACGAGATCAATATGCGCCAGGTCGCAGGACCTGCCACCCATATCGATCTAACCGGAGTCCAGTTCTCGGCTGCGGCTCCCACGCCGTTGCCTCTCACGTGGGCCCCACATCTCGTGGTTCTCATTCGCAACCCCGAGGACGGGCCCGAAGCTGGGGTGCTCGAGGTTGTGTACAAACGCGACGGCGAACAAATCGCTCGCAACGTGCAACCGCTATCCACGCCCAAGGGCAAGTTTGACTACCGCCTCGTGCGCGGCGAAATCGACTTCGAAGAGTACGGGACAATCGAAGCCGAGTGTCGTATCGGTACCGATGGCCACATCGTGACCGTGCCGTACACGTTGCTTCCGCCCGAGGCAGAGTGATTGGGCTTCCACCGGACGTTGATTAGTTGGATATAGGGTGAGCGCCATGACTGCTTCGAGCATTGAACAGCAGGCTGTAGCGACTATCGCTGGCCTGTCCATGGACGCACCCCACGCCGCCCGGTCTGGTCACCAAGGCACGGCGATGGCACTGGCTCCACTCGCCCATGTGCTCTATACGCGGATCATGGATTTTGATCCAGCGACACCCGACTGGCCAGACCGGGATCGTTTCGTTCTGAGCCCAGGACACGCTTCAATCCTGCAGTACTCACTGCTGCATCTCTGTGGTTTTGGGCTCACGCTCGATGACATCAAGGACTTCCGTCAATGGCGCAGTGCCACGCCTGGCCACCCCGAGGTCGGCCACACTGCTGGCGTCGAAATCACCACTGGTCCTCTTGGGCAGGGTTTCGCTACCTCAGTGGGTATGGCCATGGCCGAAGCTCGCCAACGAGCTCATCTGGGCACCGACGTCGTCGACCACTTCACCTACACCATCTGTAGCGACGGAGACCTCGCCGAAGGTGTGAGCCACGAGGCAGCCTCGTTTGCTGGCCACTTGGGCCTCGGACGCCTTATCTGCATCTACGACGACAATCGCGTATCAATCGACGGCATGACCGACATCTGGCTGTCCGACGACCCCGTTGCTCGTTTCACCGCCTACGGCTGGCATGTAGTCAACCTCGGCGAAATCGGCAACGACCTCGATGCGCTCGAGGAAGCGATCCTGGCCGCCAAAGAAGTCACCGACAAGCCGTCGATGCTGGTGTTGCAAACCCATATTGGCACGCCCAGCCCAACACTGACCGACTCACCCTCGGCCCACGGTTACGCGTTCAAGGACGACGAAATTGCCGCAGCCAAGACAGAGCTCGGGTTGGATCCCACCCAGACCTTTCAGGTAAGCGACGAAGTACTCGACTGGTACCGCGAGGCCGGAAGCCGGGGAGCTCACAAGGCTGCCGACTGGGCCGCCGCCAACCCCACCCCCGACGCCATGCTCACTGGTGAACCCACCGGTGATTGGAAAGCTGCGCTGCCGACCTGGGAACCAGGCGCCAATGTCGCCACTCGCAAATCGTCGAATGCGGTGCTCAATGCGATCGCACCAATGTGGCCAAGCCTCGTTTCCGGCGGCGCTGACCTCACTGGCAACACCGGCGTGCAACTCAACGATGGCGATCAAGTAACGGCCGACAACCTGGGCGGAAACCAGGTCTACTATGGCGTCCGCGAGCATGCCATGGCTGCGGTGATGAACGGCATGGCCCTTCATGGTGGCGCACTTCCCGTTGGCGGCACGTTCCTCGTGTTCAGTGACTACTGCCGACCCTCTGTACGGCTGGCAGCACTGTCCAAACTCCGGGTTGTGTACTCCTTCACTCACGACTCTGTTGGTGTCGGCGAGGACGGTCCTACCCACCAGCCGATCGAACATGTGGCCGCCTTGCGTTCGATTCCTGACCTGTCAGTGATCCGCCCCGCCGATGCGAACGAGAGCGCCGGTGCGTGGCTGGCAGCACTCGAAACCGACGGCCCAACCGCACTCGTGTTATCCCGCCAGGACCTGCCCGTGCTCGATACCACCAGCGCCGACGCCGTCGCCAACGGTGGTTACGTGTTGAGTGACCCGGCCGATGCCGTGATCACCCTCATGGGTTCAGGTAGCGAAGTCCAGCTGTGTGTCGAAGCCGCTCGCCGACTTGCGGACCAAGGCAAACCAGCCCGAGTCGTCTCCATGCCCAGCATGAATCTCTTCCAGTCCCAAGACGACACCTACCGAGCAGCCACCCTTAAGCGTGACCTGCCATCGCTCGCGATCGAAGCTGGCGTTTCTCAGGGCTGGTACCGCTATGCCGACGAAGTTGTTGGCATCAATCGTTTCGGCGCCAGTGCTCCCGGCGCCACCGTCATGCATGAACTGGGCATGAACGTCAACAATCTCGTCGACCAAGCATTGGACCTACTGCAGTGACCCGCCTTCATGATCTGTTTGATCAGCAACAGCAGAGCCCGTGGCTCGACAACCTGCGGCGCGACTGGATCACCTCGGGGGAATTGGCCAACTGGGTCGGACAAGGTGTGCGCGGCCTCACCTCGAACCCGACCATCTTCCAGAATGCCATCGGCACGAGCGATGCCTACGACGAGGAACTGGCCACCTTTGTCCAAGCCGGCGACTCGGTCGAAGATGCCTACTGGGGTCTGGTGAAGACCGACATCCGAGGCGCACTTGGTGTGCTCGCCGGTGTACACGCCGAGAGCAACGGCGAAGATGGCTACGTCTCTGTCGAGGTTGCACCGGCTCTGGCCCACGACGCCGAAGGCACCATTGCCGCCGCCCGTGAGCTCGACGGTGACATTGCTGCACCGAACCTGTACATCAAGATCCCCGGCACCAAAGCTGGCCTGGGAGCGATCCAACAGGTCACGAGCGAGGGCATCTCGGTTAACGTCACGTTGTTGTTCTCGCTCGAGCGTTATGCCGCAGTGATCGAGGCATACCTGAGCGGTCTCGAAGCAATCGAAGGCGACCTGTCGAACATCTCAAGCGTCGCTTCCTTCTTCATCAGCCGAGTCGATGCAGCCGTCGACAAGCAACTCGACGAAATCGGTACTCCTGAAGCAGCTGCCCTCCGAGGAAAAGTCGCCGTTGCCAACGGTGTACTTGCCTACGACATGGCCATGAAGCAGTTCTCGGGGCCCCGCTGGGACGCACTCGCTGCTCGTGGCGCCCGTGTCCAACGTCCGCTATGGGCATCAACATCAACCAAGGACCCCAGCTTTCCCGACACGAAGTATGTCGATGAATTAATCGGCCCGGATTCGGTCAACACCTTGCCTGATGCCACGCTGGCGGCCTTCCTCGAACGAGGCACCGTGGCCCGCACCATCGATACCGATGTTGCAGCCGCACAAGCAGTACTCGACGGTCTCGCCCAGGTCGGCGTTGACCTGGCAGCGATCGCGGCCACACTCGAGGCCGACGGTGTTGCATCGTTTGCCGCATCATTTGATGACTTACTGCTAACACTCGATGGCCGCATGCAGGGCATGCAGTAATGCGAGCGACACGGTGATTGTGTGACCGCTGGTCTCCCCCGGTATCGCTCGGGTGATCGCAAACTCGACACAGCAATCGCAGAGTTGGCCGATGCCGCCGACGTGGGTGTTCACCGGGACATACTCTTTGAGATGATCGTGTCCGCTCTGCGGCTCACGCGTGAGAACGATGACCGGGGCGACATCAAACTCATCAATGCCGCGCTCAAAGAACTTCGGTACTCGATGGGTGTGTTCGCTCCGTACAAAGACACTCGAAAGCTGTCGATCTTTGGGTCTGCTCGCACACCGACCGACCACCCGAACTATCAGGCCGCCGTCCAGCTCGGATCAGCCATTGCTGAACGAGGTTGGATGGTCATTACTGGCGCTGGCCCCGGAATCATGGCTGCGGGCGTCGAGGGAGCTGGCAGTGAAGACAGCTTCGGCGTAGGTATCTCGCTGCCCTTTGAAGAAAAAGCAGCAGCAACGATTGCCGAAGACCCGAAGTTGATGAACTTCAAATACTTCTTCACCCGCAAGCTCACGTTCATGAAGGAGTCTCACGGTTACGCGCTGTTGCCGGGGGGTTTCGGCACCATGGACGAAAGCTTCGAACTGCTTACCCTGCTACAAACCGGCAAGACGGTGCCTGCACCTGTTGTGTTACTCGACGCACCCGGTGGAGATTATTGGCATAGCTGGTATGAGTTCGTCACCAAACAACTGCTCACCGATGGTCTTATCTCGGCCGAAGATCTAACTCTCGTAAAGCTCACCGACTCGGTCGACGAGGCCGTCGACGAGATGTGCACGTTCTTCCGGAACTACCACAGCATCCGGTTCGTGGGTCGACGACTCGTCATCCGGCTGACTCATGCGCCAACACCAGAACTCATCGAGTCGCTGAACACCAACTTTGCAGACATTGTTGTGGCTGGAGCGTTCGAAGCAATCGACGCAACATCCTCAGAGCAAAACGATGACGACTTCGTTCACCTGCATCGCATCGCGTTTGAGTTCAACCGCCGCCACTTCGCCCGGCTACGACAACTGATCGACGCGCTGAACGCGGCAACTCTCGAGTAGCCACCCGCCTAGAAATACTCGGGCTCACCACCGCCGGTTGACCGCAGCAGCGTTGCCGCCTTTTCCACCGATCGTCGGGCTCGGGTAATCAGCTTCTCGTCCACCGGCAGCTTGTCACCACCGGCATCGATACTGTCGCGCAACCGGCTAATAGCAAGATCAGCCAGATCTTCGTTAAGTTGCTCAAGGCGCTGTACAAGCTGTTCTACATCGGGTGACACGGATCAAGTGTTGCACACTACGCTCGCGCTGTGGCCAGCAGTGCTCCACCGATTCTGAGACCGTGAGACGACCGTGACTACACAGCAGTCGACCCGCTGGATCTCATTCAGCGACAACGACAACACCACATGGCTGTTCGACCTTACGTTCCTCACCAGCGGCTGGTCTTGTACGTTCGGCACCACGTGCAAAGGTACCGAACCCAACGACAATGGGGCTCGTGGCTGTTGTGCCCACGGTGCGTACCTCATCGACAGTCAGGAAGAGGACCTGGTCATCGATAGCGCAAACCGGCTAACGCCAGATCAATGGCAAAACCATGGTCTCGTGGAAGAACCCGAAGATCTGTTTCATCGAGTCGACGGCGAAGTTAGCACCACGCGGTTCAACGATGCATGCATCTTCCTGAACGCGCCCGGTTTCGATGGTGGGCACGGATGTGCGCTGCACATTGGTGCTCTTACCGCGGGCGAACGACCACTCGACTGGAAACCAGCCGTGTGTTGGCAGGTTCCCTTCCGCCTCGAAGAATACGAGGACGGTGCTGGCACCCGCACGGTCGTCGTGCGGGCCTGGCGACGAAGTGACTGGGGCGAAGGAGGAGACGATTTTGGCTGGTGGTGCACCGACGAGTTGGCACCGGGAACACCCGAAACCGCTACATGGATACACCATCAAGACGAACTAATCGAACTCGTAGGCCAAGGCCCCGTGGACCTGTTAACTGCCTATCTTGCTGAGCAGGAGACCGTTCAACTCGAAACCGTTCAACTCGAAACCTCTCAAGCAGTAACCGCAGTTGAACTAACCAGAAAGCACTAACTCGGGAAGAGCGACGCAGGATCGCTGTCGTCGAAAACTTCGGCCTTATCGGCTAACTGGCACCACGACTTGTGCTCACCTGGAAGTCCGTCACATTCGACACATGGTGCATCTCGAGGACTGAGTAAGTCGTCGAACCCGTCGTCCGTTCGCTTGAGTGCTCGAGCCTCTTCATAGCGGCGATGGCGTCCCTTTTTCACGGGGCGACTCCTTGATGTTTCTACAGATGCCCGACTCTAACAGTGCTGGCCCGGGCCACCACTGCATCCGGGCTAATTACACCGGTCTGGAGCCATTCTTAGTAGAAATTTGTTCCCTCAGCCTAGGCAAGTGTGACATTCGCCGCTCGCGCCGGCGATCTAGCCGGCGAAATTATCTCCGTCGATCGGAACATGTGAACGTTTTTCGACAATCACACGACCGTCGCCGTCAAAGGCCACGGCAGCATCACCGGCGAGCAAGCTGCGAATGGCCGAACCAGCCAGATCGTGGCGCCAGCCATGTGCCAACCGTGACTCACCCGAACGCACGAACTCTTCAATATCGCTGCGAGAACCCAACATTGCCGGATCGAGATTCATATCGTCAGCGTATTGGGACATCCAGGCCGCAATCAGCGTGACTGCAGGACGTAGGTCAGGGCCACCGTTGGCCTTACGCGGTTGAGTCGGAGGCGGTGGCATGTCCTTGGCCTCGGCGATGACTTCGACGATCTCGGCCGCGTCGCGCTTACTCACGCCGCGGCGCTCGAGACCGCGGGTCCGTCCCACATCGGCAGGGTCAGACGGCGCTTTCTGGGCCAGTGCCACAATTGCGAGGTCAGGCAACACGTGACGGACAGGAATATTGCGGTCCTGCGCGCTTCGTTCGCGCCACGCTGCGAGCTGTTGCGCTGCCGTGCGAGCCCGTGCGCCCAATGACCGGGCCTCCTTGATGCGGAGCCAGGCTTCTTCAGGTTTACGCACCGATAAGCCCTTGGTGCGTGCCAGTTCGCACTCGTCGTCGGCCCACGCCAAACGTCCATTGTCTTCGAGCTGATCGATCAACAGATCCTGTATCTCCAGCAGATGAGCGACGTCGCTGGCTGCATAAGCCTGCTGCTCTGGTTCAAGCGGCCGTCGGAGCCAATCGGTCAGCCGGTTCGCCTTCGGCAGCTTGAGACCCAGTAGCTGATCATGAAGCGATGCAAGTGACGGTGTCCGCATACCCACGAAGGCAGCCGCGATCTGCGTGTCGAAGATCCGACTTGGAGCGGCTCCGGCTACCAACTCGAGAACTTCAAGGTCCTGCGAGCATGCGTGGAGCACGGCTTCGACATCGGTGCTTCGAAACACCTCCGCCAGCGGTTCAGGATCCACAGCGATCGGGTCAATCAGCACCAAGTCCCCAGGCCATGCGATTTGAATCAGCGCAAGCTGCGGGTAATAGGTGCGCTCGCGATGGAACTCGGTGTCGATGGCATAACGATCGGTATCGAGCAGTTGATCAACGACTTCGTCGAGTTGCTCGTCCGTGTCGACGATCCGGTAACCGGGGTCTTCAGGCACTATCCGAGACTAGTGGCCCGCGGTCGTCACAGTGGCCACTCGACGGTGAAACCTCTGAGATCTTCGGGCGTGTCAGCGTCGGCGACAAGCTGAGGTTGCACCGACACGTGACCCAGATCCCAGTCGACCGAACACCGACGCAGGCTTCGTTCACCATCGTAGAAACAGCGCGTCATCTCGGCCAGTGCCAGCGGCCGATAGGCAGCAACCAAGGGTTGCGGACGTGCACCATCGTGTGCGACAGCGCCGTACGCGTGCGAAAGACTGGCCGTAACAAGTTGCTCGATGACCTCGGCGACCAACCACGGCAGATCACACGAAAGCACCACAATGGGATCGTACGGGTCGAGATCGGTTGAGGCCTGTAGCGACTGCCACGCTCCCACCACACCCGCCAGCGGGCCCTGTGCTGGGGCGTCCGACAAAACGTGCTGAGCGTCCGGCACATCCGCAGTCCCAGCGACAACACTGGTGGTAATTCCCGCTTGTGCCACCGCGTGTAACACCCGGTCGCTCATAGAGACCCCGTCGATCACCAGCGACGCTTTGTCCGCTCCCATGCGAGTGCTCAGGCCCCCCACCAGCACGATGGCAGCGGCCCGGGTGTTCGTTGCAGGTCCGCTCAGCCCTGACATGCTCAATCGGTTGGTGGCCACGCGGGATCGAGTTGCTTGAGAAAGATGTCGCAACGATCTGCCTCGTCGGTTTCATTGATCGCCCGAGCGCTGGTTGCGAGGCCATGGAGCGCTGTCAGGAAACCCTTGTTCGTAGGATGTTCCCACCGGACATAACCGCTGCCTCTCCAGCCATTTGCTCGGAGCCGATCGAGCCCTCGGTGATAACCAACGCGATAGGCGGCATACGCCTCGACGACATCACGAGCATGATTGCCGAGTTCCGCCCATGCGGCCAGGAAGGTAGGCCATTGCGCTACAACAGCACTCACGCCATCTCGCGGATTATCAGACGACAATGCTGCCTCGAGTGCAGCAAGAGCTTCGGCTGGTTCGGAGTTCAGCACCGTCTCTGGCGGTCCGCTGCGGGTGAGATGGATGTCAGACATAACCGTCAGCCTAGGCGTCAGTTCAGCCGAGCCCGCCATCCATCAATCTGTGCCTGCAGCTTGTCCCGAACCTGCACAGGAATCGACACAAGTGCTCGTTCCCCGGCATCGGCAGCCTCGCCGAACTGACCGACCTCGGCTGCCGCATACGCATGTTGGACATGATCACGGTGGTCCGCGTCGGGATACGCTGCCAGCAACGAACGAACAGCGCGCAGCGTTCGCCGCTGCTGCTGATTCGCTCCGATCGCAGACAGATTGAACAACATACGTTTCAGGATCTGCGCCGGTGGTGTGCACTGAAGTGCGCCTGCTGGTAACCGGGCACCCGGTCCTGCGAGGCGCTCGAATAGCTGCTGACACCCACGGCCATCTAGCAGCAGGCCACCATGAAACGCATCGATATATCCTTCTGCCGAGCCGACCAGAAAGTGTCCAGGCATACCGACGCCGTGTAGCGAGATCCCCCTACGACGCCCGGTTTCGATCAGTAGCACCGAAAGCGTTATCGGTATGCCGACCCGCCGATCGAGCACCTGGTTGAGAAGCGAATTCGAGGCGTCGTAATATCGATCGTGATTACCGGCGAAATGGAGCGTGGGATCATGACCCGCACCACCAAAGAGCGTGATTGCAAGCTGAGCTGCAGTCTCTGCCTGGGAGGAAGCCGCCAGTTCGTCGAGTCGCTGGAGTTCGACATCGAGATCAACCGCGGGGTCAAGAGCAGCCGCAATAAGGAATGCGCCTTCGTCGATATGGCCGTCGAGCGAGCCGTCGCCCGGCGCTACTAACGCTGCGAACCGGTTGCGGGTGTGCTGCTCCACCCGGCCAGCGTATGCAAGAACTAGCCTCAACGCCGTGTCCACTCGGTTTCCTTACCTCGACCATGGTGGTGTACTCGCGTTCGCTCACCGCGGCGGGAACAGCCGTTGGCCCGAGAACACCATGCCGTCGTTTCAAGATTCGGTCGACCTTGGGTATCGCTATCTCGAGACCGATGTACATCTCAGCGCCGACGGGATCCTCTACGCATTTCATGACCACAACCTCTGGCAGCGCACGGGCGTCGCTGCCAACATTGCGGACCTCGAAGCGAGCGAAATCGACGCCTTGCTCGTCGACGGCCGTGCGCCTATCCCCCGCCTCGATGATCTCTTCATTACCTGGCCCCATGCCAGGCTCAACATCGACACCAAGTCTGATGCCACCGTCCTGCCGTTGATCGATGCAATACGTCGGCACCGGGTTATTGACCGGGTGTGTGTGGGTTCCTTCGTCGACCGTCGGATTACGAAGTGCCGGTCCGAGCTCGGTCCGGCACTCTGCACGTCCATGGGCCAGCGCGAAGCAGCCCGGTTGGTGCTTGCTACACGCGGCTTGGCCGACCCTGAGTTGCTCGTCGCTGCATGCGCGCAGATCCCGGTTCGTAGAGTGTTTGACATCACAACACCGGCACTGGTCGAGTTGGCACACGACCTCGACATCCAGGTCCATGTGTGGACGATCGACGAACCCGACGAAATGCGAGCGTTACTCGACCATGGCGTAGATGGGATCATGACCGACCAACCACGTATTCTTCGAGATGTCTTGATCAACCGAGGGCTGTGGGCCCCTGAAGGAGTGCGCCGATGAGCGAAACACCACTAACCCGACCTGTTGTGCTGGTCCATGGCCTTGGCGGTTCTGCGGCCACGACATGGCAGAGCAATGGCTGGATGGATCTCATCGCCGACGCGGGGCGTCCGCCGGTTGGTATCGATCTCCTCGGTCATGGCCTGGCCGACAAGCCACATGATCCAGAGGCCTATGTAGACATGCACCGGCTTGTTCTCGACCAACTCGGCGATGAACCCGTAGACGCCATTGGCTTCTCACTTGGTTCTCGCATTCTCCTCGAGTGTGCCATCGAAGCACCCGAACGGTTTTCGCGGCTGGTCCTGACCGGCGTAGGCACAAATCTATTCGAAGTGCGAAGTGACCATCATGGCAAGATTGCCGCCGCAATTGCCGGTGAAGGTGACCCCTCCGATCCGTTCAGTCGGTACTTCACCGACCTCGCCAACGACCCGAACGGCGATGGTGAAGCCCTGAAAGCCATGCTGAAATCTCCGATGAGCAAACTCACCCCGGAACGGTTGAGCGTCGTCACCATGCCGGTGTTAGTTCTGCTCGGCGACAACGACTTCGCTGGGCCCGCCGACCCGCTCGTCGATGCGTTGCCTAACGCCACATTTTCTGAACTGAAGCGCTGCGATCATTTCGCCACGCCTCGGTCAATGCAATGCCTCGACGAGGCACTGGCATTCGTCGACGCAACTCCGTTCTGAACAACAGCTCCGCCTCTATCCTGTCGTCAGTGGCTACCAAACGAGGCAATGCGATCAACGGTGATCTCTTCACGATGCGGCACCCGTTGCTTGATCTCGACGCACCCTTCACCAGCTTCATCGATGTTGCATTCCGTGGTACGACCCATCAGGCCTTCGTAGCTCGAGATCGCAGCGCATTCAACTTCGCGAACGCAACTGGCCAGTTCACGGTCGGTGACTTTGCCGGCCATATTCTGGAGATGCTCGATTCGGTCGAAACCCAGGTGTCGCATCGTTATCAGGCCGTTGTCGACACGCCCCATGGCGTGTTGTCAACACACTCCTACGACAGTGTCCCTGGCTTGTTGGCGCTGGTTGGATCGCTCCGCCCGGTTGCGAGCAGGCTTGGTGTTGTGCTCGACCCCGACGACGAATCTGAGTACACCAGTGCGCCTCGGGTAGCTCTCGATATTACGGGTTTCGGTGTTCTGGAACTCACACCGCTCACTGCCGAAGTGATTGACCAGCTACCCGGCTGGCAAGGCACCCGGGTTGCCGGCGGTCAGCTCTATGGCGGCCGCTTCACCGACGACGCCCCGTATCTCACGTTGGTCACGAAAACATGTCGAGCCCTTGCACTTCCTGGCGCCGGCGTCGACGAGGACCTGCTGGCCGAAATGATGGCAAGCCTCGAGGTCGACTGGCAAACATGATCGAACTCATTGGTTCGATTGGCTGGGGTCTGTTGGCGTGTGGAACCATCACCCATGTGTGGCACCATGCCCAGCTTCGGCAATTACTCGCCATGCATTTTGACCACGAACGTATTCCTGCTGCCATTCTCACCTCTGTCGAAACCGTTTTGGCCGTCGGCGTCGCCACGACCTATCTCACACAACATGGTTTGCTTCGATGGTTTGCGCTCTCGGCCATGGTTCTTGCGGTTGGTTTCATGGCATGGATCGCACGGTTGCTCCTCACCAAGTCAGACCTTCCGTGTGCCTGTTCGTTCAGCGAAGGACCCACGTCGATATGGTCGTTCGCCCGTTCCGTGTGTGTCGGGCTGGTTGGCGTATTTGCCCTCGTTGCGGGCCCCGACCGACTCGACGCCACAACCCTCGGCGAGCGGGTCGCAATCCTTGCAGTGGGCTGCGCAGTTGCTTCAGCAATCTTCGTGTTGCCCGAAGCGATCACCTGGCCACCTGCAAGTAAGGCGTTACTGGCGCGGGTAGACGCCCATACTTCGAACACCTCAGCACCTAACAACTCATGAACCCGGCCATGCTCGCACTTGTGCTCGCTGGAGCCCTGGCCGGCCTGGCCATCGTCCTCAACCATTGTCATGCGCGACTGGCGTTGGTGGAGCTCACCCTGAACGAAGGGCTTCCGCCTGGGCATCAGAACACACCAACCGAGCTGCTGACGTCGTCGTTCGGCCAATCTCAGTCCCGCGAGACCACAACCCTCTTGGGCTCTGGTGTTCACATCTTTCTGTCCCGCAACTGTCACGCCTGCCAGCGGTTGATCGACGAGTTCGACGAAACCACGGTCAGCGTCAACAGTGCCCTCCACCTGCATTTCGTGGACCGGCCACGACCAATCGCTACTTCTGCTGCAGCAAACGCGGGTGCGGTGCTCCACGAACACCAAAGCGAACTCGCAAGCCTGGTCGGAGCCGACCCTCTGCCCTACACCGTCGCGATTGGGTCACACGGCTTGGTCGCACAAGCGGTAACCCCAACAGTTGGTCAGGTGGTGATTGCGGCGCGAGACGCTGGCATCACCATGGATATGGTTGGTGCCTCATGAGCTTCGAACTCGCTGCGGTCATCGTGGTCGCAGCGATAGCTGTAGCGCTTGGTCTGGTCTGTTACCACCTGCTCGGGCGGCTGGAGATGCTTGAACGTTCGGTACAAGGCGGGCTGGAACCACCCTCAACCCGGCTGAGCCGGGAACAGTTCGAGCGGCGATTTCGAGCGGCTCACGCCAGAAGCACACTTGCGAGCGAAATCCACACCGGCATCCTTGTCATTGTTGGCCCTGAACACGCTGCTGATAACGAACTTGCTGGGACCATCGAACACCTTTCTCGACAAGATCTCTTCTCTACCCGGTCTATCGAAAGCCTCGACGCCGAGATACTGGGAATTACCACCACGCCCTACCTCTTCGTCGTCGACGAAGGCCGGGTGCGCACCGCCCAGCCGGTAGCGAGCAGCAGTGATGTCGTGGCGGCTCTGAAACACTTCGCCTGACCCGATTCGGCGTCCCAACGGGAGTACCATTACGACGTGCGTTTTTCTGACCTCGTCGGAGTCGACAATCGTCCCGAACATGCCATGGCTGTCGAGCACGCTGCGGTCGATACGGACTCCTATCTCACCGAACTCACGGCTGATCCTCGCAATAATGGGTTCGTCACCGGCCTCGTCGATCGGCGACGAGGCAAACGTATGACGGCGAGTCGTCGAGGTTTCATCCGGGGCACCATCGCTGCCGCTGCGGCGACCACTGCTGTAAGCGCGGCGAGCCTGTTTGGTCCAGCCCGCAAAGTCGAAGCCCAGAGTGGTGTGGTCGGCACCTATCCACGTCGCATATTGCAGTACTGCCCGCCCTACAACAGCGGCGATAATTGCCAGCCAGGTTGTGGATCTTCACCGATCTGCACCGACTGTTGCGGCAGCGACGGCTACTTCCGCAACGACCCTGGTAACGGCTACACGTTGTATGCCGGGGGCTGCGGCGATGGTGACATCGCCGATGGCTGGTTGTGGCGCTTCAAGGGAAAGTGCGGCAATTGCGCCGAAATCGAATATCGCTGCAGCGATGGGTACGTGCAGACCGACACCGGACCCGCCCCATTCATCTGCCGTTATGTCACCGACTGTGTACCACTCGCCGACGGCGAAGCGCCGGGCGAGGCTCTGGCCGATGCTGCTCTAAATACTAATTGGCGTCCCGCCGGCGCCCTCGAACTCGCCGTGGACCAAGGCAACGGGGTTCGCATCAATGGCTGGATCGCCGATGGCTCTGGTGTTCCGCTTGACATGATCATTCGCGCCAACAACCGCATCGTGCATTTGGGCACCGCTTCCCTGCCAAGACCTGACATTCCAGCGAGCCGCCGCGGTTCAAGTGCAAACGTCGGGTTTGGTGTGAGTTTCGGACTCGAACCAGGTGAGTATCAACTCTGCGTCGACGCATTAGACGGCGTACTGAGCTCGACGATCGGTTGCGTCCGACTCAACGTCGGTTCGGGCGCCTCCGTCCGGGGCAGTGGTTCAAGCGGATCGGTCTCAACACCCACTCCCCCATCATCAGGTGTCGGCGGCACTGATTCCGACAGCACAGGTGCAGATACTTCTCCGGCTGTGCCGACACCGAGTCAGATCGTGTTGCCGGTTCGGGGGTCAACCAGCGAGTCTCCGACGTATGGGGCATTGCAGGTTGTGCGTCGCAGCGACGCTGCGACCGGGTTCGCCTCCGGCTGGGCCGGCGACCCTGATACCGACGACGCTGTCTTCATCGAGGTTCTTGTCGACGGCGAGTCCGCCAGTGTCACCCAGACCGATCTTCCCCGCGCCGACGTCAGTGCTGCTTTCGATGGCCTTCGGTCCAACACCGGCTTTGCGGTGTCGTTCCCTCTGCCAGCCGAAGCGTCGCAGGTCTGCGTGGTTGCGGTCAGCCCCGACGACGGCCGCCGTCAACCGTTGGGCTGTCAAGAGATGACGAATACCGCTGACGATGCGGCCGAGCCGCGAGACGGACGTCCGACGGCCAGCGGTTCTGGATCGGCTGCAGCCCCTGTGGTTTATGGCGGCATCGACCTCGTCGATAGCAGCCCAGCTGGGATCACCATCACCGGATGGTCATTCGATCCAAACGATCGCGACCGCATCATGATGGTGCAAGCCCAGGCGGCAGGCATCGCTGTGTCGGGCGAGGCCGGACTGGCGAACGCGGCTGTACAACGGATTTACGGTATCGATACGTCCTGTGGTTTCGAGCTAACACTGGCACTGCCCGCTGGCACCCATGAGTTGGCCGTCACCGCATCTGCTTCCAATGGACGTGCGATCGAGATTGGCCAACAGACCGTCGTAGCGGTGTGACACCACCACGCCCGTCATACCCGCCCCCGTCACACCCGCCCTCGTCACGCCGCGTCCGGCCAGCATCCCGCTTCTGGGGCCAAGCAGCGAGCCAGCGGTCACAAAATCGTGCCGCCGCAGTCACGGTCGCGCTCCTCGCCGTCGCGACGATCGGCGGCCTGCTCGGGGCAGTGCCAGCCCTTGCCTTCTTCGCTGTCGGTGCGGGAGCGGGGTACTCGCTTTCCGGTTCTGTTTGAAGTGTGAACAGCGCGTTGATGTTGCATCGACACGCCCGACCTGCGGTTGCAGGTGCTTACCTATCTGGTGCAGTGAGCGGCGCGCTTATCAGCGCCGCCGTGCTGATGGTCGCCAGCGGACTTCTCAGCCCGCTGCCAGCCTCGGCCCGCCAGGTGATCGCCGTCACGCTCGTACTCATCCTGCTCATCCACGCGTTCGGCATTGTCTGTCTTGACCTTCCGCAGCGCGCGTATCAAATCCCCCGAGAGACCTTCGCTGCTGCTCCCACCCAAGCGGCCTATCGGTTTGCCTTCGAACTCGGCACCGGGGTGCGAACCTACGTGACGGCGGTATCGCCTTATGCCGTCACCGTACTCGTGGTGCTGGGCCTTCCGTCTGGGCTTGGCTCAGCGACTTTGGCAGCAGCATCCACCGGGGTTGGGTTTGGCCTCGGCCGTTCCATCGTTGTCGCAAGCCAAAGCATGCGTTCCCATGTCGCAGTGGATCACCCCAGCCACTGGCTCAAGATTGCCGACCGTATGGCCCTTGTTGGCGCATTCGCGATCCTGATCGTGGCCTAGGCCGTGCCAGGCGCAGTTATGGTTATTGTTTGGCTCTTTGTCGCCATGATCCCTATTGGGATCAGTCTGTGGGCGTTACTTGATTGTGCCCGCCGCCCGCCATGGGCATGGTCGTTCGCTGGTCGAAGTCAGGTCGCGTGGTTAGGGGCGATCGCCTTCGGCGTGTTGTTCCTCATCTTTGGTTTAGTGATATCGCTGTGGTATCTCGTTCGCGTTCGGCCGGTTATCGCTGCGGTCGAGGCCGGAAATTTTCGAGGCCTCGACGGCAACTCTGTCGACGACTGATGCGGGACGGCTCGCCCAGCCACCGGGGCTAGCGAAGCTGTTGTGCTGATGGCGTAACTGGCGCTGGTAGCTGAGTGGCGCCGGTCAACGCCTGATCGACCGCAGCAGCACACGCTCGGCCTTCGGCGATGGCCCAAACGATCAGGCTTTGGCCGCGGCCCATGTCGCCGCAGACGTACACATTGTCGACGTTGGTCGACCAATCGTCATCGCGTTCGACATTGCCACGATCAGTCAGATCGACGCCAAACTGCTCGAGCATGGGCGACTTCTCAGGGCCGGTGAAGCCCATTGCCAACATGACGATCTCGGCGGGGAACTCTTCCTCGGAGCCCTCGACCGGTTCGAAACTCATTCGACCGTCGGTGAAAACCTGTTCGACTCGAACAGTTTTGAGTGCCCGGACATTGCCGTTGTCATCGCCCAGGAACTCCACGGTGTTGATGGCGAACTCACGGTCGCCACCTTCTTCGTGGGCAGACGAAGTGCGGTGCTGCAACGGCCATGTCGGCCACGGTGTGGACTGGTCACGATCAGCTGGGGGTCGGGGCATGATCTCGAACTGATGGATTGAACGAGCGCCATGGCGATGGGACGTGCCCAGGCAGTCAGCGCCGGTATCGCCGCCACCGATGATCACAACATTCTTGTCGTGTGCCGAGAAGGGGTGTTCGGAGATGTCGCCCTCAAGCACATGGTTCGCTGGCGGCAAGAACTCCATGGCCTGATAGATCCCGGCAAGTTCGCGCCCGGGGATCGGCAGGTCGCGCCATTGGGTGGCACCGGCGGCGAGCACTACTGCATCAAAGTCAGCGGTGAGTTGATCGGCGGTGATATCCACACCAATCTCGGTGTTGCAACGGAACTCGACACCTTCGGCCTCCATCTGGGCCAGACGACGATCTAGGAACTTCTTCTCCATCTTGAACTCGGGGATGCCATACCGAAGTAGGCCACCGGCGCGGTCAGCCCGTTCGAAGCAGACCACGGCGTGACCAGCCCGACGCAGTTGCTGGGCTGCAGCTAGCCCAGCGGGCCCCGAGCCGACAATGGCAACCTTTTGGCCGGTCTCGTGGGTCGGCGGAATCGGCACGATCCAGTCGTTTTCCCACCCGTGTTCCACGATGGTGAGCTCGACCAGCTTGATGGTTACCGGGTCATCGCTGATCCCAAGGACACACGCCGATTCGCAGGGAGCCGGGCACAAACGACCAGTAAATTCAGGGAAGTTATTGGTCGCATGTAGACGATCGCTCGCTTCCTCCCACTTGTCGCTATAGACCAGATCGTTCCAGTCAGGAATGAGGTTGCCTAGTGGGCAACCGTTGTTGCAGAACGGAATGCCGCAGTCCATACATCGGCTGGCCTGGGCCTTGAGTTCTGCCTCAGCGAAGTTTTTGTAGAGGTACACCTCTTGCCAATCACCGACGCGAAGGTCGGCAGGCCTGCGATTTGGCCACCGACGGCCGTGGTGCATGAAACCTTTGGGATCACCCATGGGAAAGCCTTTATCCTTCGAGCTAGTTTGCGGTTGCCATGACTGCGGCGTCGGGATCGACACCGAGTCGTTGTGCCGTTTCGAGCGCTTCGAGCACTCGTTTGTACTGGCGAGGGATCACCTTGCGGAAGTGCAACCGGGTGGTCTCCCAGTCGGCCAGCAGACGCTGGCCCCGGCTGCTGTTGGTGTAGGCAACATGTTGTTCGATGTCGCCCTTGACGAGGTCATATTCCTCTGCCGTCGGCCGCTCGACGTCGACCATGTCATGATTGACTCGTGTTGCAAAGGTGTTGTTCGAGTCGTAGACGAACGCCATACCACCCGACATACCTGCACCGAAGTTGCGTCCGGCCGATCCAAGAATCACGGCCCGGCCGCCGGTCATGTACTCACAACCGTGGTCACCTATACCTTCGGCTACCGCAACGCCACCAGAGTTACGCACACAGAAACGTTCGCCGACATGGCCTTGGAAATAGGCCTCGCCGCCGGTGGCGCCATAGAGACATACATTGCCAGCGATGACATTGTCTTCTGGCTCATAGGCAGCGTCGGCTGGCGCCTGCACGATGATCTTGCCGCCCGACAGGCCTTTACCCACGAAGTCGTTGGCGTCGCCGGTCAGGTTCAGTGTGATGCCCTTGGGCATGAACGCACCCAAGCTGTTGCCAGCCGAACCGGTCAGTGCCACCGAGATGGTGTCGTCGGGTAGCCCGCTGCCACCCCACCGGGTGGTCAACTCGAAGCCGGTCATGGTGCCCACCGTCCGGTTGACGTTGGTGATCGGCAGGTCGATGGTGACAGGTTCGCCCCGCAAGATTGCGGGCTGGGCCTGCTCAATGATCGCCATATCGAGGGCCTTCTCGAGCCCATGGTCCTGCGTGGTCACACACGACCGAGCTGCATCGTCAGCCAGCTCAGGCAAATACAAGATAGAACTCAGGTCGAGACCCGATGCCTGCCAGTGGTCATTAGCTTGGGTTGTGTCGAGTAGCTCGACTCGGCCAACGGCTTCTTCGATGGACCGAAGACCGAGCGACGCGAGGAGCTCGCGAACTTCTTCGGCGATAAACATCATGAAGTTCACGACATGGTCGGCCCGACCAGTGAACTTGTTGCGGAGTTCCTTGTTCTGTGTTGCGACACCAACAGGGCATGTGTCGAGGTGACAGACACGCATCATCACACAGCCCATGACCACCAGCGGCGCTGTCGCAAAGCCGAACTCTTCGCCACCGAGAAGCGCAGCAATAAGGACATCGCGACCAGTCTTGAGTTGCCCGTCGACCTGGACCACGATGCGGTCACGCAGGCCGTTGAGCAGCAGTGTCTGTTGGGTCTCGGCGAGGCCTAGCTCCCATGGCGTTCCCGCATGTTTCATGGACGTAAGCGGGGATGCGCCGGTGCCACCGTCGTGGCCGGAGATCAAGACGACATCGGCGTGCGCCTTTGATACACCTGCAGCCACCGTGCCAACGCCGAACTCCGACACAAGCTTCACATGAATGCGCGCCTTGGGGTTCGCATTCTTGAGGTCATGAATAAGTTGGGCGAGATCTTCGATGCTGTAGATGTCGTGATGTGGCGGCGGTGAGATCAGCTCGACAGCAGGCGTCGAGTGGCGTACCTCGGCGATCCATGGCCACACCTTGTGACCAGGTAGCTGACCGCCTTCGCCCGGTTTGGCGCCTTGCGCCATCTTGATCTGGATGTCTTCGGACTGGACGAGGTATTCACTGGTCACGCCGAAACGGCCCGACGCCGCTTGCTTGATAGAACTGCGGCGCGAGTCACCGTTTGCGTCGGGGACATATCGATGGGCTGCCTCGCCACCTTCACCGGTGTTGGATTTCCCACCGATGCGATTCATCGCGATGGCGAGTGTTTCGTGGGCCTCGGCCGAGATCGACCCGTAGGACATTGCGCCGGTAGCGAATCGTTTCACGATCTCTTCGGCCGACTCGACCTCGGTGAGCGGGATTGGGGTGACGTCTTCGGTCTTGAACCGGAACAGGCCTCGCAACGTGGCCAAGTTTTCTGTCGCGTCGTTGACCGCGTGGGTGTATTGCTTGAAGATTTCGTACTTACCCTCGCGGGTCGCATGCTGCAACCGAAATACGGTCTCCGGGTTAAACAGGTGGTATTCGCCTTCGCTACGCCACTGGTATTCGCCGCCGACTTGAAGATCGCGGTGGGCCCGTTCTGACGGTTCGTTCGGATAGGCCAGCGCATGTCGAGCCGAGACCGCCTCGGCTACCTGTTCGAACGTGACGCCACCAATGCGGCTGGTCGTTCCGGTGAAACACTCGGCCACAATGTCTTCGCCGATACCAATGGCCTCGAAAATTTGGGCACCGATATAACTCTTGACGGTGGAGATCCCCATCTTGGACATGACCTTGAGGAGGCCCTTATCGCACGCCTTTACATAGTTCGTATGCGCTTGTTCTGCGGTCAGGTCTGCGGGCATGCCGTACAGACCAGCGGCCAAGATTTCGTCGATCGATTCAAACGCCAGGTAGGGGTTCACGGCATTGGCGCCGTAGCCAAGCAACACCGCCATGTGATGTACTTCGCGCGCTTCGGCCGTCTCGACAACAAGACCGACCCGGCTACGTGATTTGGTTCGCACGAGATGGTGGTGCACCGCTCCCGAAGCCATAGCAATGGGCACACCGACATTGTCGGCATCGGTGCCACGGTCACTGAGGATCAGGATGTTTGCGCCGTCATCGATCGCGCTGTCGACGGCGTCGCGGACTCGGTCCAGGGTGGAGCGCATGCCACCGGCACCATCACCCGGGCGATACAAGGTCGAAATGATCGCCGACTTGAAGCCACCATCGTTGGGGCCAGCATTCAGCGCTGCGATCGTGGCCAATTCACCGTTTTGGAGAACGGGATGTTCGACAACAATCTGCTGGCACGACGTAGGTGTGCGCTCGAGTAGGTTGCCTTCCGGTCCGATCCACGACAACGTTGCGGTGATGATCTCTTCGCGCATGGCATCGAGGGGCGGGTTCGTGACCTGAGCGAAGAGTTGCTGGAAGTAATCGAACAGCAACCGAGACCGGCTGGAAAGCACCGCAACGGGTGTATCGGTTCCCATGGAACCAATCGCTTCTTTCGCGGTCTTGGCCATCGGAGCAACCAACAACTTGAGCTCTTCGTGGGTGTAACCATACGCCTGTTGGCGATGACGTAGGGACTCGGTGTCGCTTCGCTCAAAACCAGCGGGAAGGTCCTGAAGCGACGCCTGATGCAGGTCAAGCCATTCGCTGTACGGAGCCCCAGAGGCCAGTCCCGTCTTGATTTCGTCGTCGCGAATGATTCGACCCTGGCTGGTGTCGATGAGGAACATACGTCCGGGCTGAAGGCGGCCCTTCTCGATGATTTTGCTTGCCGGCACATCGACGACACCGACCTCGCTCGCCATGATGACCATGTCGTCGTCGGTTACCCAATACCGGCTTGGTCGAAGCCCGTTGCGGTCTAGCACTGCGCCCATGACGGTGCCGTCGGTGAAGGCGATCGATGCTGGGCCGTCCCATGGCTCGATCATCGACGCGTGGTAGCGGTAGTAGGCCCGGATGTCCTCGGGCATCGACTCGTGATTTTCCCATGGTTCGGGGATCATCATCAGCACAGCCTCAGGGAGCGAATACCCACCCATGTGAATGAGTTCTAGCGCCTCGTCGAACGACGCAGTGTCGCTATTGCCCGGTGTGCAGATCGGGAAGAGTTTCTCGATGTCGTCGCCGAAGTGTTCGCTCGCCAGCAACGCTTCGCGGGCCCGCATCCAGTTCGAGTTGCCCTTAACGGTGTTGATCTCGCCGTTGTGCGCAACGTAGCGGTAGGGATGCGCCAGCGGCCACGATGGGAACGTGTTGGTCGAAAATCGGCTGTGCACCAGCGCAATGGCGCTCTGGAAGTTCGGGTCAGCCAGATCGGGGTAGAAGGCACCAAGCTGGGGTGTGGTCAACATGCCCTTGTAGACCATGGTGCGGGCTGACAGGCTCGCGAAATACACGCCATCGTGTGCTTCGCTTGCACCGCCCATGGCTTCGTTCATCTCGCTACCGTCGGCCGGCAACTGAATGTCATGCTCGATACGTTTACGAGCGATGTAACACTTCCGCTCGAGCGCAATGCCACCTAGCGCGTTGCCGTCGGCGTCGGTAGCCGTCACGAATATCTGACGGAAACGAGGCATTGTGCGAGCTGAGGCACCGCCGAGAATCTGTGGTTCAACCGGTACGTCGCGCCAACCAAGCACGGTCACCGATTCTTCGCGACACACTCGGGCGATCTCAGCTTCGCCTAGGGCTGCGGCTTCTGCGTCTTGAGGCAAAAAACCAATACCTGTGGCGTACAAACCCTCGGGCGGCAAGTCAAAGTCAACAACCGACCGACAGAACAGGTCTGGTATCTGCACCAAGAGACCAGCACCGTCACCTGAGTTCGGATCAGAGCCGACGGCGCCGCGGTGTTCGAGCTTGCACAGGGCACCAAGGCCCATCTGCACGGTCTCATGGCTGCGCACCCCACGCATGTTCACCACGAAGTTCACACCGCATGAATCATGTTCAGCCGCGGGGTCATAGAGCCCCTGGCGAGCAGGAAGACCGGTTGACGACAACGAACGCGAAGGATCATGCATGTTTTCAGACATTTTCATGGGTTGGGCTCACTGGTTGGGCTCACTGGTTACGCATTGTCTTTCAAGCTCAAACAATGTCAGGGGGGTTGGGTCGTGGTGGTTTAGCCGGGCCTCGGCGCTGAGGCCCACAACCAGCTACTTTACCCCGGTCACGAGGGCTGTCCCCAAGCTAAGAACACGTGAATTCGGCCCCAGCCCGGCAGTGAGAGGGCCACGCAGTACCCCCGACTACGCTTAAACGTAATGGATAACACCAGCAGCCTCTCCCCCGCGCAGCGCGATGACGCCATCGATTTCATGGCATTTGTAGCGGCATCACCTACACCACACCACTGTGTTGCCGAAGTGGCACAACGGCTTGAACAGGCAGGATTCTCCGCAACAGCACCCTTTGCTGGCACCGCAGTTATGGGTTACCAAGCCCGAGCTGGTTCATTGATTGCATGGCGCACCACCGCTGTATCGGGCCCTGTGCGGGTCATCACTGCCCACACGGACAGTCCAAATCTTCGTATCAAGCCCAATCCCGACAGCGTGTCGGCTGGTGTTCGCCAGCTTGGCGTCGAGGTCTACGGCGGTGCACTCATTAATAGCTGGCTCGATCGAGACCTCGGACTCGCGGGCCAGATCGTGACCCGAGACATGGCCTCGCACCTGGTCAAGATCGACCGCCCGATTTTGCGTATACCCCAGCTCGCGATCCACCTCGACCGCGAGATCACTACCAAGGGCCTCAAACTCAACAAACAAACCGACCTTAAGCCCATGTGGGGGTTTGCCCACGATGACGACGAGCAGACCGGCTTGGTGCAATTGCTTGCGGCCCACCTCGCTATCGCCGCCGACGACGTTCTCGCATTTCAGCTCATGACCCATGATGTCGTGCCGCCAGCGTTTGGCGGCTGGAACGACGAATGGGTTGCCTCGCCTCGCATCGACAATCAGTTGTCGTGTTGGGCTGGCACCCAGGCGCTCATCGAGTCCGACGCACCTGGCACGCAGATTGTTGCGCTCTTTGACCACGAGGAAGTTGGCAGTACCAGTGCCACCGGAGCCGACTCGGCGTTGCTTGATTCGGTCCTCAAAGACCTCGTTGTCGACGCCGACGCAAACTCGCTGTGTATCTCCGCCGACTGTGCACACGCCACCCACCCCAATTACGCCGATCGCCACGACCCAGATCACCAGATTGTGATGAACGGAGGCCCGGTGATCAAGATCAACGCCAACGAACGTTACGCCACTACCCCATTTGGCCATGCGTTGTTTGCCAACGCATGTGAACGCGCCGGCGTCCCCCACCAGGTATTCGTCAGTCGTACCGACATGGCATGTGGCTCGACCGTCGGCCCAATCACCGCAGCCCGAACCGGACTCGACACTGTCGATGTCGGTGCTCCTCAGCTCGCCATGCATTCCATCCGAGAAATGACCGGGTCAGCAGACCCAGCCATGTTCAAGGCTGCCTTGGCAGCGACCTTTGCTGGTTAGCCCCTGACTCACAACGGGTAACGGGCTACCGCCTTGCAAGTAGTTTGCGGAACGATGCGGCTGGCGTTGAGAACATCAGGAGCACGGCAAACAGTTCAAGACGTCCGATCAGCATGAGCACCACGAGCACCATGCGAGCGAAGCGGGATTCGAAGAACAAGAAATTCGACGTTGGGCCAGCTTCGCCGAGTGCTGGGCCCATGTTCGACATGGCGGAGATCGAAGCACTTATCGACTCCTTAAACGGAGCCCCAGTAGCGGTCACCAGTACGGTGCCAAGCAGCGTGATGGCCAGGAACGTGGTTAAGAACCCAATGATCCGGTGCACATTGTCGGTTGGGACTGGTGCCTGACCGAGCTTGACAGGAACGATGCTCGACGGATGTCGCAGTTTCTTCACGCTGCGCACCGCGTAGTTGAACGCGACCTGGATACGGAAGACCTTGGCGCCACCAGACGTCGAGCCTGCGCTTCCACCAATCACCATCAGCAGCAATAAGACGAGCTGCAACGGCGGACTCCACAACACGAAGTTGCCAAGGCTGTCAACGCCTCGGGCATTACCGAACCCGCCGCTCGACCCCAGGGTTACTACGTTGAAGGTGGAGTCGCGCAACGCTCCACTGAAACCCGTGTCGATAATCCGTCCTTGGGTGTCGCGCACATCTTGCAGCCAGTTCAGCAACGTGGTGAACGTAATGGCGGCCAGTGTGATGTACACGTACACGCGCGTATCGGCAGAACGTGTGTACCCGGTGAAGTCCCGACGAAGCGCCCGGTAATGAAGCGTGAAGTTGATGCCGCAGACGAACAGCCCAAAAACGATGATCGTCTCGACCAGCCACGAATCGAAATGACCCACCGAGGCGTTGTATGTCGAAAAACCGCCCGTCGACGCAGTCGTCAACGCGTGGGCGACAGAGTCATACAAGTTTGGACCGGGCACGGCCCACAGCAACAGCGTGACGCCCAGCGTGATGCCGAGGTAGATCTTCCACAGGGTCCGAGCCGTCTCGCTCACTCGGGGTGCGAGACGATCAGTGGACAGACCAGGAGCTTCGGCCGACATCAGTGACAGGCCACCAACGCCTAGTACCGGTAACACGGTCACCGCAAGCACGACCATGCCCATACCACCGTAGAACTGGGTGATCTGGCGCCACATCAAAATGCCCGCACCGTTGCGTTCTATGTCGTTCAGCACCGTAGATCCGGTAGCGCTGAACCCGCTGACGGCCTCGAACAAGGCATCGTCGAAACGAGCCCAACCAAACATCGATCCGGCGGCATACGGAACGGCGCCGACGACCGAACAGGCGATCCAGCTGAATGCAACCGACGAGAACACACTTCGGGTGGACAAACCGTTACCGACCGACGTCGGGAACCAGAGGACGCCGCCAACGATGACCGTCACCGCCAAAGCCAGGATCAGCGCCCATTCGTCGTGAGAGGTAGCGGAGGCCCACTCGATCGCAACGGCAATCACTAGACCAGGCGCAAGGAAGAGCAGGGAAAGACCAACGACGTGCACGGTTGGTGCCACCACGAAACCGTGGCGGCCTTTTTGAACGGTGAAACCTTCACGGTCGTCGGCCGGGCTGCGGCGAATGCTGCGAATGCTGCGAGTCATAAGCGTTTACGCATACTGCGGCTGGCGTTACCAACAGCGGCAACACCAGCGCCTGCCGCTACGAACGCGGGGTACAAGAAGACTCGACCTGTGAGCATGACCGGCATGAGTACGGCCCGCTCGGGTCGAGAGAGCTCCGCAGCAGTCACGATGCCGCCGCTGTCATCGAAACCTGGGCCCATTGTGCTGATCGCACTGATCGTGAGCGTGATAGCCTCGGTAATGCCTTCGCCAAACAACGCAAGCACCAACGATGCGCCCGCACCGAGCGTCATGACGTAAACCATCTGAGCGTGCATACGGTCGACCGATGCCTCGCTGATCGTCGAGCGACCTACCTTCACTGTTCGGATCGAACGTGGATGAAGTTGTCGTTGTAGCTCACGCCAGACGAACTGGGCCAAGCCAATAACACGAATCCAACGCAGTCCCCCGGCGACCGAACCAGCCGTACCACCAACGACCAAGAGCAGTAGCAGCAACGTGGTGGCGCCTGGATGCCAACTTCCCCAATCGGCGATGCGATGACCCGTCGTGGTCATCACCGACACCACCGTGAAGAGTGCGTCGCGGAAACCTTGGGACACACTTTCTTGCCCATCATGGCGCAGCCACCAGATCCACAGAGCGGCCAACCCTGCCACCATGAGATATACCTGCAGTTCAAACGCCCGACGAGTTTCGCGAATCTTGCGACGCCACAGGAGCCACGCGAACGCAACCGACGAACCTGCACCAAGCATCGCGACAAGAAGCACCAGTTCAATTGCAACCGAGTCGAAGTAGGCGATGGAGTCGGCGTGCGTCGAAAATCCGCCCGTCGACACTGTGGAGAACGCGTGGGCAACCGCATCGAGCAGGCTCATGCCAGCGATATACAACGCCGAACCAACAACGCCAGTCACGACGCAATAGATCGTGGAAACTCGCCGAATAGCGAGCATCGGTCGCGTTGAGAGTGCATCGCGGGTGCGTGCACGTCGCTGCGGCCCGCCTGCGAGCTCTCGGGAGCCGCCAAGAAACGGTAACAAACCCACAGCCATGGCAATAGCCCCAAGGCCGCCAAGCCATTGTGTGGCTGCACGCCAGACCAAGACGCCATCGCCGAGCACAGCTGGGTCGTCGAAGAGAGTCAGGGCACTCGTGCTGACACCAGCGATTGACTCATACAGCGCGTCGTCGAACCGGTCGATAGCGCCGGTTGCCAGGTAGATCACCGTGGAGATCAGGGCAACGAGGACGAATCCAACAACAGCTGCCGTCATCGTGGCCACGGGCCGCAATGCGGTGGTGGAGAACGGCCGTCGGAGCAATGTCGCGCCTGTCACTCCGCACACGACCGCCCCAATTGCGAGCACGGCAAGGTCGCGTGTGTCGTCACCGATCGAAAAAAGGGCGCTCAGTACAAGCATCACTCCCGACAGCGAGAGTGCCAAACCGCAACTGCTGCCGTAGACACCAATCGGTGGTGCCATGCTTCCGCTCGTGTCCGAGAACGACTCGGCTGTAGTCCTCGTGGTCACAGCAACGGTGGCGTCAGGAACCGGTGAAGAGTCGGCTGAGTTGGTCTACGTCCTTGCCATGGGCCACGAACACCACATGGTCGAAGGCCTGTAACTCGGAGTAGCCCCTACCGATCTGTGGTTTACCGTTGCGCACGATGGCAGCGATAAGTGTGTCGTGGGCCAAACCCAGCTCGGAGATTTTCTTGCCATTGGCCATCGCTCCGTGCCCAACCTCGACTTCGTAGATCTCGATGTCGTCATCAAGAGACGTTGCAACGGCGGTAACGCCACCGCGCAAGGTGCGAAGGACCTCGTTTGCGCTCGCGGTACGGGGTGAAATCGCGACATCGACACCTGCATCGCGCAGTAGATGTCGAAGCTCAAGGCGGTGGAGGACCGCAATGGTCTCCTTGGCGCCGGCCTTCTTGGCAAAAAGGCAGGCCAAGATGTTCGCGTCGTCCTCGCCGGTCAACGCAATGACAGCGTCGTAGCTGCCGACGTCTTCTTCTTCGAGAAGCGCAGCGTCGGTGATATCGCCAAGCAGCACCAGCACGCCCTCGAGTTCGTCGGCGAGTTCTCGGGCTCGTTCTTCGCTGCGGTCGATGATGGTGACGACATGACCTTTGGATACCAGTGCGCGAGCCAGAATCTCGCCGGTGCGACCGCCACCGAGCACCATGATGCGGTGAGCCTCGCCTGAGGCCAAACCCAACTGGTTCATGACATCGGCACGGGCTCGGGTCTTGCAGACCACCCGAACATTGTCACCGGCCTGTAGTTGATGGTCCTTGCGAGGCACAATCGTCTTGCCATCGCGGGTGATGGTGCCGACAATAAAATCCCAGTCGGGACTGTAACGAGCGCCGATGTCGCTCAGAGTCTGCCCGACGAAAGGAGCTGACTCACCGAGCATCGCCCCGATCATGAGCACTTCGTTGTCGGCAAGGCGGGCAATTTCTATCGCACCCGGATACGCGAGCAGATCCAGAACTTCGCGAGCCACGGCATCATCGGGATCGATCACCAGATCGGCGCCAACCGCTTCGTGCAGCCGCTGTGCCCGAGAACCGCGCAGCCCTGGGCTCTCAAGGCGAACAACCCGCCGCTCAACCCCTTCGAGCTTTGCAATAAGTGATGCCACCAAGTTGACCTCGTCTATCGAAGTCGCGGCAACAAGTAGGTCAGTTTCGGCAATGCCAGCCGCACGCATGACCTCGGGGTCGGTAGCACTGCCGTGAACGATGGTGACGTCGAGCAACTTGTCGATCTGCGCAATGCGCGCAGCATTACATTCAATGACGATGACGTCGCTGCCTTCACGGCTCAGAAGTTGGGCCACATGGGTGCCAACCTCGCCTGCTCCTACAACGATTACTCGCACGGTAATCCATCCTTGCCGATGGCGCCGCGATTCCCTCGGTATTGGTCGTGCTTTCTTGTCATCAGCCGCACGCCAAGATCTGTGACCATCGTCGGCAACCGCACGTCGTGTGGTTCCACGGGCACGTGGTCAGTGCGTTGGGTCTCGAATCCCACACCAACGATGCAGCCGAGGTAGTCCGCCAGGTACCGATCGAAAAAACCACCGCCTCGACCCATACGGCCGCCGTTTGAGTCGAACGCCGTCAATGACACCAGCAGCGTGTCTGGTCGGATAGCGGCTCGTTCCGGATCTGGCGGCACGGGAATATCGTAACGACCAGGGACAAGCTGCTCGCCTCCATGCCATTCGCCTCCGGACCATTCGCCGCCGTGCCAGGGAACGAACGACATGTTGTGGTCCGCTGCATCATCGGCCAGCACCGGGACCGCAACCGTTTGACCATCTCGCCACAACTGCTCGATGATCGGCTGCAGGTTCGGTTCACCATCATGTGCGACGAATACGCCAACACTTCGTGCAGCCCGCACCGCGTGCAACGACCCAAGGTGTGTGATCAGATGTGCCTCGCGAACACGCCGTTCTTCACCCGTAATTAATTGCCGCGCAGTCCGCCCTGCAGTGCGGACTGCGGAACGTTCGGGCGAATCGAGCACGCCGTCGACTGTAGATCCAGACCGGCAATTGTGCTGAACGTAGACGCGAAATCCGCGGAAACTCGTTCAGGAACGCGATTCGGGAAACTCCAACCATTAGATTGCCTGTCGAGTCGGACCCTGTAATGTCTGACCGCTGTAACCACGCGCGAGAGGGAAACGTCAACGTGGACGCCATTCCGTACCTAGCCGGAGGTAGTGCCGTAGCGGCACTGGCCTTGGCTGCTTATTTTTTCAACGTCGTCAAGGCGGCTGATCCGGGTAATGACCGGATGCAGTACTTGATGAAAGAGATCCAAGATGGATCCCGGGCATTCCTCAAGAAGGAATACACCTGGGTCGCTGGATTCGTTGTCATCATGATTGTGCTTATCGCAGTCCTGCTGAACCCGCTATCGGCGGTCAGTTATGTGATCGGTGCGATCTTGTCCGCCGGTGCTGGCTGGGCAGGTATGACGGTGGCCACCATGGCCAACGCTCGTACCACCAACGCAGCCATCGAAGGCCCACAAAAGGCGTTGCCTTTGGCTTTCAAGGGTGGAGCTGTTATGGGCTTCTCGGTAGCCGGTCTGAGCCTGCTCGGTTTGAGCTTTCTCTACCTGCTCTTCGTTGAATGGGCGCCGCGAGATACTTCCGTCGAATCATTCGAAATCATTACTGCATTCGGTCTGGGCGCAAGCTCGATCGCACTCTTCAGCCGTGTTGGCGGCGGTATCTACACCAAGGCTGCCGACGTCGGCGCCGACTTGGTAGGCAAGGTCGAGGCCGGTATCCCCGAAGACGATCCACGTAACCCGGCCACCATTGCTGACAATGTGGGCGACAACGTCGGCGACGTTGCCGGCATGGGTGCTGACCTCTTCGAAAGCTACAGCGGCTCGATCATTGCACCGATGGCGTTCACCGCCTTCGCCGTAGCCAGCGGCTGGTCTCCCGTTAATGCCACCACGCTCAATCTCATCTTGTTCCCGTTCGTTGTCGCCTTCGTCGGCATGATCGGCTCGATCGTCGGTAGCTTCATGGTTCGCAGCGGCGAATCGTCCAAGATCAAAGATCTCTCGCACGCACTCCACATGGGCACCAACGTGGCCATGGGCATTGCAGTCATCGGTGTCTTTGTCGGTGGCTACATGGTCTTCGACGGCGACGCTCGTTGGGGTATTCCGCTCGCCGTGATCTTCGGTCTTGCTGCAGGTTGGATGATCGGCAAGGTTGCCGAGATCTGGACCAGCGACGAATACCGCTTCGTAAAGCAGATCGCAGAACAAACGCAAACCGGCCCTGCAACCGTGATCCTCAAGGGCATCAGCTCCGGCATGATGTCGGTAGGCGCATCTGTGTCCCTGATCGCTGCAGCTGTTGGCGCTTCCTACTGGGCAGGCCAACAAGCTCTCGGCGATACCCAAGAAGCTGGTATTTACGGTGTTGCAATCGCTGCTATCGGCATGCTCGCAACCACCGGTGTGGTGGTCGGTGTCGATGCATACGGCCCCATCGCTGACAACGCAGGCGGTATTGCCGAGATGGCTGAGCTTCCTCCAGAAGTTCGTGAAGTCACCGACTCGCTCGACTCACTTGGAAATACCACTGCTGCTGTGGCCAAGGGCTTCGCCGTTGGTTCTGCCGCACTCACCGCACTTGCACTGTTCGCTTCGTTCGACCAGGCAATCACCGCTGCAAACCCTGCCGAAAGCTTGAACCTGGACATCGGCAACGTCGAAGTCTTCATCGGCTTGTTCCTCGGTGCCATGTTGCCGTTCGTGTTCGCTGCGCTCACGATCGACGCTGTTGGCCGTGCCGCCGCGGCGATGATCGAAGAAGTCCGCCGCCAGTTCCGTGAAATCCCGGGTCTGCGTGAAGGCAAAGAGGGCGTCAAGCCTGACAGCGCACGTTGTGTTGCTATCTCGACCGAAGCTTCACTCAAGGAAATGGTGATTCCTGGTGGTCTCGCCATCATCGTTCCTTTGGTCATCGGCTTCATCGACGTCAATGCACTCGGCGGCTTCCTTGCTGGCTCACTCGTCAGCGGCTTCGCCCTGGCCATCTACATGTCCAACGCCGGTGGCGCTTGGGACAATGCCAAGAAGTACATCGAAGCTGGCAACCACGGTGGCAAGGGCAGCGATGCCCACGCAGCTGCAGTTATCGGCGACACGGTTGGCGATCCTTTCAAGGACACCTCGGGTCCTGCAATGAACATTTTGATCAAGGTCATGACTATCGTGTCGCTGATCTTCGCTTCAGCCTTCGTCTAAAATCAAGACAAGCTGAAGACCTTTCAGGGGGGACGGTCGGTCACCGGTTGCTTGTACGAGCTACCGGTGGCCGATGCTTCGTTTTGGCGTGCAACCACTGCCCGGTCTGAGTTTTCACGCTGATTATTCGCTGGGTGGGCTATGCCACGGGCCGCTGCGATAGCGTTTCGTTCGTGGAGGTCGTCGACGCGTTGTCAGTGCTTGGGCTCCAGCCGCCATGTGATTGGGATGCGGTGCGAAGCGCCTATCGCGACCGGTTGATGGCAAGCCATCCCGACACGGCGAGCGACAGTGCTTCGACCGAACAGACTGCAGCTGTCGTGGCTGCGTTTCGTGCTCTGCGCACATTGACCGAAGACGGCACGTTACCGCTGCCCCATCACGTTGTCGAAGACGATGGTCTCGGCCTTATGGTGCTGTACGCCCGACCTGGTGATGTGTTTGCGCGTCTATGTCAGGCCGCCGACGAGATCGGGCATTTGAGTTATGCCGACCGCGAAGCCAACCTCTTGCAGGTAACTATTGCCAGCGACCAATGGGCCCCGTCGCAGTTGACCGCCGAGCTCACCGCCGAGGGCGAAGTCACCACTGCCCTCTTCAGTCTCGAGGCGCTCGGTGTCGAAGAAGCCCCACCGATTGCCGACGTGGTTCGGATGCTCGCCGATCAATTGAAGGCGCCAGCGGCCATCGACTGACACCCAGACAATTGTTGCCCCAGACAATTGCTCCCCCAGACATTTGTCGCCCCAGACAATTACTCCCCCAGACAAAGCACGGACCACGCACTATCGTTGTCTGATGCCGACCGACGATTTCGACCCGCTCATGGGCGATGCAGCGCGCCAGGTTGGCTGGCATGCAGACCCGTTCGGACGCCATTCACATCGGTGGTGGGACGGCACGGGTTGGAGCGAAAAGGTCCGCACCGAACGTGGCGGTCGCGGCATCGATCCACCGGGAATCGACTTCGCCCCGATGGCCGTCACCACATCCGTTCCGGCAGAACCAATCGAAGATGCGCTGTTACCGATCAGGCGGGGCCCGATTGCCGACAAGATCGCCGTCTTCTTTGCATGCATTGTTTTCCTGGCTCTTGTCGCCGTATTTGTTGTTGCCCTGACCGCGTGAGCACCGAAGCGAGTTACTCATGACCCCGAAACCGGAACACCAGAGCGAGGCCCCACGCGCCCGACCACTCGATCTACAGCAGTGGATTACAGACAATGCTGATGCCTTCGAACCGCCGGTGTCGAACAAGGTCGTGTGGAAAGACAGCGATCAGATCTTCATGGTGATTCGTGGTCCCAATGCCCGTAGTGACTTCCATATTGATCCGTTCGACGAAGTTTTCATGCAACTCAAGGGGTCTATCCGACTAGATCTCATGATCGATGGAAAACGCCAGGAGCATTGGATCCACGAAGGCCAGGTCATGCTCGTACCCGCCAACGTCCCCCACTCGCCGCTTCGTCCTGCACATACCTGGGGTCTTGTCATCGAACGCCCTCGTCCCGACAACTTGTTTGATTCATTGGTCTGGTTCTGTGACGTGTGCGGCGACGAAGTCAGCCGGGTGACCTTTCATCTCAGCAATATCGAGACCGAACTTGCCGCGGCCATGCACAACTACAATCAGGACGAGTCGCTCCGGACCTGCGCCCATGGCCATGTGAACGGTGTGCCCGAAACGTTCGCTGCCACACCACCCACCCTCGCAGACGTCGAGTAACGCCCCTTGAGCGACATTGGAACCCTAAATGAGGGCTCGCTACATGCTGCGCTCAAGAAGCTGTACGCCCAGCCTGGCGACGAATTCGAGGTGCCACTGGACAGGTTCGTGATCGATATCAAACGAGGCTCGGAGCTGATCGAGGTCCAAACCGTCTCATTTGCGTCGATGGGCAAGAAGCTGGATCATCTGCTCCCTGACTACCAGATTCTGCTTGTGCACCCCATCGCCGTTGCGACCTACCTCGATCGCCCGGGCAAGAATCCTCGAAAATCTCCCAAACGTGGATCGATCTTCAGCCTGTTCGAAGAACTCGTCAGTGTTCCGACACTCATCGATCACCCAAACCTGACCATCGAAGCGCTGCTCGTGTCAGTCAACAAGACCCAGATCGAGGATCCTGCAGCCCGACGTGGACGTGGTGGCTTCCGCACCGTCAATCGGTCGTTACGAGCGATTCACAGCACCCACCGATTCGAGACAGCCGAGGACTTGCTGGATCTTGTTCCAACCCAGGACCTGCCGACCCGCTTCACGACCGCCGATCTCGCCGAGGCGGCAAGCGTGCCCCGCGACATTGCCCAACGGATCGCGTACTGCTTCCGACCGCTCGGCCTCTTCCACCAACACGAACGCACCAAGGCCGGCTACCTCTACTCGCTGGCCTAATCCGCTGGGTTACCGAGTGGGGGTTACCGAGTGGGGGTTACCGAGTGGGGGTTACCGAGGCGGCAGGAATGGTAGCGGGTCGATCACACCGCCGTCTTGGCGGATTTCGAAGTGCAGGTGCGGGCCGGTGGACAGGCCGGTCGACCCGACGTTGCCGATGTGCTGACCAGTCTCCACCAAGTCGCCCTCTTTGATTTCGAAGCTCGACTGGTGGCCGTACAACGTTGCATACCCGTTGCCGTGATCAATGATGATGGTGTTGCCGTAGCCGCCGTTTACCCGGGCCATGATGACCACGCCTTCTTTGGCAGCCCAGATCGGCTGGCCCATCCTGCCACCGATGTCTAAGCCGCCATGCAACCGGCTGTAACCGAGAACCGGGTGGACGCGATACCCGAAGTAGGAACCAATGCCGCCAGCGGTCGGCCAGGTGTACCCCGTCGTCGACTGGACGGCTTCGAGTGCAGATGCGATGTCAGCGCGCTGTTGTTCGACCCGGATGAAGTCGGTGAGGCCTTGCTCGATATTTTCCCACTCAGCGATAATGTCTTTCCACTCATCGAGACGAGCGTCGAGTGCATCGCGTGCCCTGGCCCTTATGACAAGAGCAGCATCAAGTTCTTCGCGTTCTTCGTCTAACTCAGCTTCGAGTCGTTCGACTTCGGCAATGTCGACAACCGCTTGTGCCAGCAGCTCTTCACCGCGGTCCGCAGCGCTACGGGCCGTGTCGATGACGTCGTACCCGGCGCCCTGGACGGCATCCAGGACGGTGTTCCGCGTCATCGCTTCGTTCAGGCTGCCGGTGCCAAGCACATTGTCTTCTTGTTGCAGACCCAGGTATTCCTGAATCGCGAGATCGGCAAGCTGCTCGCCTACAAGTTCCTTGTCGTATTCGGCCCACGCGATGGCGACCTCGGTCTGGCGTAGACGCAACTCAGCCAGCTCAAGCTGTGCCTGGACGGCAACCGAACGGGCCTCGGCCAGTTGGACCAGTTCATCGGCTGCTTCGAAAGCGGTTTGGATATCTTCCCATTCCGCTTCCAGCACGTCGAGTGCGGCCCGGGCTTGCAGTTCTGCTTCGCGTGCGTCTTCACGCTGCTGCCTAGCGTCCTCGATGCTCTCCTGCGCGCCTGCAGATCCGAGCCCCATCATCAGTGCAAACACCAGCATGATGGCAAGCCCAACGTGCACCTTGCCAGCGGCAGGGTGCCGTCCGGGAATGGCCAGGCTGTTGGGTGAGTGGTGTGTGTTTGTCATGTGACGGGTGTTGCTGAAGTAGCCAGGTGAGGTTAGCAGCCACAACCGAACACGCAAACGGCAGGTCGAGAGGGTGTTGACTAACGAGGCTGAAGCGGGGCAGGTAGCGGCTTCGCGTGCACGATCGAAAGCCGCTGCGTTGCCCGAGTTAGTGCGATATAGAGCCGGGCTCCTCCCCCAGCCGGCTCCCAAATCTCGCTTGGTTCAATCAGCACCACCGCATCGAACTCAAGCCCTTTGGCTTGATCCGGGGTCAGAAACCGGACCCGCCCGGTTTCTGCGCTGTCTTGATGGGTAAACCCAATGGTGTCCACAGAAGCAGCTATCACCGCTACCAGACCACCCACATCGGCCAGTGCCTCTTCGACAAGCCGATCAAGCGCCGACGCCACTGCGGCAACTGCATGGAACTGGGGCGTAAACCCCGACGAACGCAAGGCAATGGCAGGAGTTATCGACGGCGCATAGTCGGCGAGCACGGCCACGGCCAGTTCATGGATTTCTGACGGCGAGCGATAGTTCACCGTCAGATCCTGACGGTGCGCATCGGCCAACTCAGGGGGTAACACGTCTTCCCACCGGTCGACTGCCGACGCTGATCGTTGGGCCAGATCGCCCACGATTGTCAGTGAACGACCGCGCACCCGTCGCATCACCATGCGCCACTGCATCGGCGTGAGATCTTGAGCCTCGTCGACAATCACATGGCCATAACGCCATGACTCATTCTCTCCAGCCAGCTCACTGACGGTGATTCGTTTGTCGCCTAGGGCATCGACATCCTCAAGATCGAGCTCTCGAATCTCGATGTCATCATCTGACTCAAAAGGATATGGCTCGTTATCAGACAAAATCGCCTCGTATCGGCGGCGGCGGAAGCACCAGGCCAGACAGAATCTCAGCCGCCTCGTCCTCGACGGGTTCGCCGTCTTCGTCCTCGAGCATCTGATCTTGCATGGCAGCGATCTCGAATTCATCCCTGGCATCGCGGACTCGTTGACGGTCCTCTTCGGCCATCGCCGACGGCAAGCCACCCACGAGATGCCACAACTCGTCGAGCAGCGGGATATCGGCATCGCTCCAACGGTTGTCCTCGAGCTCGATTTCAGGGACGCGGTCGCGGTCTAGCAGCGCCACTTGCGCGTGAGAAAGGCCGGTGCCTACCGAGGCCTTACGCAAAAGCGATGGGGAACCCAACAGGTCATTCAGCGCCTGCTCGGGGGTCAGGGTCGGCCAGTGTTTGAGCAAGAAGATCTTGAGCGACGGCGAGGCTGCAAACGAACGATACGCCTCCGCATAATTGTCAAACGATGGGTTGTACACCTGCTGGGAAAATGCCTCGATAACGGACATGCGGAATCGGTCTGCAGCCTCGTTGTGGCTTGGCAGTCGTAATGCTTCGTCGAAACACTCTTGAAGAACCTTGACCGGCATCGTGACTCTGTCTGATCCGTACCAGGCCAGAAGGTCCTCGGTCGGGCGGATCTGACGATTACGAACCGAGTTGGCCAGCAGCGCGATCATCTCGACCTGGCCTTTGATTGCGGAAACCTCGGTGAACTCATCGAGGCCTTTGAGGACCCCTGGATAAAGCTGTGCAGGCACGGCCGACACAACGCCGGTCTCACCCAGCGACGGGAGCACCTCGCTGATGTAAGCCAAGAAGTGGGTGCTTGGCCCAACAATCAATACACCGTTCTCGGCGAGCGCCTGTCGCTGGTCGTACAACAGATAGGCCGCACGGTGCAGTGCCACAACTGTCTTACCGGTACCGGGACCACCTTGCACGAGCAACGGTTCGTTGGAGTCTGCCCGGATGACAGCGTCTTGTTCTGCCTGGATCGTTGCCACGACCGACGACATTTGCCCAGTGCGTCCGGTCTCCAGCGAGGCAAGCAACGCCGCTTCGCCTTGCAGACCAGTGGTGGTGCCGAGCAACGCGGTGTCGAACACTTCGTCGCTGTACCCCACCAGTTCCTGCGGCGGCGACGACTCGGGCGAATAGTGAAGATGACGACGATGGACCACTCCAAGTGGCTCCAATGGGGCGGCCCGGTAGAACGGGATGGCAGCCCTGGCTCGCCAATCGACGAGCAACACGGCCTCGCTGTCGATGACGCTGCATTTGCCGACATAAAGGTTTTCGCCGTCTTCGTCAGTGATCCGACCAAACGCTGGTGCATCGCCGATCGAATCAACCTCGTGGAACCGTTTGGCCGCAGCCATGGCGTACATGGCTCCTTCACGAACAAACGTGGCCTGAACCGCAGCATCAGGATCGTCGTCTTCGTCGAAGATGTCGCGCAGACCATCCTCGGTCATAGCAGCCGCTTCGTCGGCCAGGCGCGACGCACGCGCCGCGACCCGTGCGATTTGGACATCGCGCACGTCGGCGATGCGGTTGATCACACGACGTTCCGCTTCGAGTTCCTCGACAGCTGCTTGTTCGGTGCGGGCGGCGCTCATCGCTGGATCAGAGATTGGTGTGCCTGACGAGATCTTCGAGTTTGGCTCCAGCAGCTCCATCATCTAGCGCCGAAGCCGCAGCATGCACACCCTGCACGATGTCTTCGACCACACCTGCCACCACAAGCCCAGCAGCAGCGTTCAGAAGCACCATGTCTCGGTTCGCCGACGGTTCACCCGCGAACACCTTCTCAGCTAGGCCTTTGTTCACCGAAGCATCACCACCGAGGATTGCCGATGGTCCCACCGTGCTGAAGCCACAATCGGTTGGGTCAAGTGTGAAGGACCGTCGCTCGCCGTTGCGGATCTCGATCACCTGGGCGGGGCCCGTCAGTGACAATTCGTCGAGGTCGTCGTGACCATGAACCACCCACACAAGCTCCGCATCCGAACCGGCCACCACATTTGCGATCTGATCTGCCCGGTTTGCGTCGGAAACTCCCAACACCTGGCGTTTGATCCGCCCGGGATGGGCCAAAGGCCCGAGCACGTTAAAGACTGACGGCACGCCCAACTGAGCACGCGCCGGTCCAACGTGGCGCATCGATGGGTGATGGGCCCGGGCAAAGGCGAAACCGAGACCGATCTTGGCGACACCGTCAGCGACGACATCGGGGTTTGCTTCGATGTTCACGCCCAGGGCCTCGAGCAGATCGAACGAACCCGAGGTTGAACTTGCTTTGCGATTGCCGTGTTTACATACGGTTGCACCCGCGGCTGCAGCAACGATCGAAGCGATCGTTGACACGTTGAAGGCCGCGACTTGTCGCCGTGGTGCGCCGCCAACGCCCACGATGTCCACCGTGCCATCAGGCAGCTCAAGTGGCGTGGATGCTGCGAACATTGCGTCGCGCATCCCCAGGATCTCTTCGGTGGTTTCGCCTTTGGCCGCCATGCCGATCAAAAAACCAGCGATCTGTGCATCTGAGGCCTGGCCAGCCAACATCGCCGTAACCACATGCTGGGCCACATCGCGTGACATATCCTGCCCGCGAACCAGACCCGACAGCACATCGGGCCAGTGGACGTCTATCTCCGTCGCTTCGGTAACCATGTGTCGAAGCGTAGTGCCCCATCGGCAGTCGCATACCCTGCCTGTCGTGATCACGATTGCCTTCTGGAAGCCGTACGACGTGCTTTCTCAGTTCAGCGACAGCGCTGATCCCCCTCGTTCCACCTTGGCCGACTACATCGATCTGCCCACCGTCTATGGCGCTGGTCGCCTGGATCGTGACAGCGAAGGGTTGCTCATACTGAGCGAAGACACTCGGCTGCGCACCGTGCTTACCGAACCTCGCCACCAGACGCCCCGGACCTACTGGGTCCAGGTCGAGGGCATCCCCGACGACGATGCGATCGCTGCACTTCGTTCCGGCGTGATGATCAAGGGCAAACAAACGCTGCCGGCCAAAGCCCGACGCCTTGACACTCCCCCAAACCTTCCCGACCGTTCCGTACCAATTCGGGTGCGGAAGTCAATCCCCGATTCATGGATCGAACTCCAAGTAACCGAAGGACGCAATCGGCAGGTGCGTCGCATGACCGCCGCGGTCGGGCACCCAACACTACGACTAGTGCGCTGGTCCATTGGCGAAGTCACGCTGGCAGGTCTGCAACCCGGGCAACATCGTGTGCTCGCTACCAACGAGATTGCCTCGTTGCGTGCCTGACCAACGGCACCTCCCTGCAGGGCTGCCACCGAACCAGCGCTCAACGCGCGTAACCTCAAGCGGTGTTGCTACAACTTCCTGACTCGGTTGATACCGCCATCGTAGGCGCAGGGGTTGCTGGCCTCTCCTGCGCTCGACGTCTCGTGCAAGCCGGCCAAACCGTCGCACTCATCGAGGCAAGTGACGGCGTAGGAGGCCGGGTTCGCACCGATCTCGTCGACGGATACCGACTTGACCGGGGATTTCAGGTCGTGCTCACGGCCTACCCCGAGGTACAACGAGCGATCGACCTGAAGGCCCTGGACATGCATATGTTCAATCCGGGCGCCGTTGCCTGGATCGATGGACAGGGTTATGAACTCGGCGATCCGTTTCGTGATCGGGCAAAGTTGCTGGAGACGATCCGCAGCCCGGTACTCCCATTCCCTGACAAGCTCCGCGTGCTTAGACTGCGCACCAAGGTGCGCAGAGGCGAAGCACGACGTTTGTTCGGAAAGCCGGAACAGACAACCGCCGAACGACTTGAGTCGCTTGGCTTTAGTGAGACCGCAGTGACCCGACTGTTCGGTCCACTCTTCAGCGGCATTCAACTCGACCGGGATCTCACCACGTCGAGTCGGATGTTCGACATCATCTTTCGATGCCTGAGCGAAGGCGACACCGGAGTGCCCCGACTCGGTGTCGGCGCACTCACTGATCAACTCGGCGATGCCCTGCCAGATGGAACCTTGCTGCTCGACACCGCAGCCACAGCCGTAACTGCCACCACGGTGCAAACTGCAGACGGCTCGGTCAGCGCCGACAATGTTGTTGTGGCGACCGACGGGCCGTCGGCCAGCGCGCTACTCGACATTACAGACCCAGGATCGAACCCGGTTTCCTGTATCTGGTTCAGTGCCGACATCCCACCAACCACCACCCGCTCGATCGTGCTCGATGGGTCCAACACCGGTCCGGTCATCAACCTCGCAGTGATGACGAACGTGGCCCCGAGTTATGCACCGCCTGGAAGACATCTGATTGCAGCCGCTTGCCCGGGAACGATGTCGTTGGAACTGGAAGATCAGGCCCGGTCCCAGCTCAAAGGATGGTTCGGGGCGGTCGTCGACGACTGGACCACGCTACGAATCGATCGCATCGAGCACGGCCAGCCGAAACAGGCACCGCCATTGAGGCCACGCCAACGAACCAAACTCGACGACGGCCGTTGGGTATGCGGCGATCACCGAGACACCGGGTCGCTCCAGGGCGCCATGTTCTCCGGCCGTCGTACGGCCGAAGCTATTCTAGGTTTACCGCCAGCACGCGCCCAGTACTGAGTGCTTTCGTCGCAGTGAGCGGACCGGTTTGGGCGAGTTGGCTAAGTAGATGTCGGCGGTAGGGCCTGGGCCTTGGGCCGGCTGAACAGGATCCAGGCTGCGCTCATGAGTGCATCCAGACCTGCGATCAGCACGAGCCACAGACCCAAGCGACTGCTCACATTCGGCGCATCAAAATCACGTGCGTCGGGAAACAGACTCGCCGGATCGGCGATCTTCACGAGCGCTGCGACGACCACGATCACCCCGAAACCAACGATGAACATCGCTTCGGGGTCACTGAATGGGTTCCAGAAATACCCAAGTACACCAAGCGCAGCGATCGCCATACCAGCGATCATGACCCCCAGACCCCATCCCCCGGCGTCCAGACCGGAGATCGACGAGGCAAAACCATCGGTCGGTCCGCCGACGATCTCACCATCGGTATCGATCTTGATGCCAGCCCAGGGGAAGAAAGCACACGCCACAAGAAAGATTCCCACCAGCGAAATCAGCAAGTACAAGGGCGTGCGGACTGCAACGGCTCCCTGGCCCGGGCGATCATCCAAGTTGGCCATCGTCTGTACCTCTGCTGCGCTCACGCTACGGATCGTAGTGCAAGATTTGGTAGGGCAAGATTTGGTAACGCACGGGTTTAGTAACGCACGGGTTACTCGCGCAGGACGCGGCGGAGCCCCAGGACATTTGCCTGGGGCTCCGACGTTACTTTGTTCTTCTTTGGGAAGACCTCTGTACACATCCACACGGTATTGCTCAAACAATGTTGTTTGCACAGCGTGGGGTGCTGGAGAGGCCGGCTCCTGTCTTTTCTCGGTCAAGCGGGACAAGCTCTCGACAACAGGGGGCCGGGGTGAAGTGGCAGAAATTTACCAACCAGTCCAGCGGCTAGCTAGTAGCCACTCACCTCCGAAGTCCCAAGCGAACATCTAAGTGGTTCTGTAATTTGGACCACCTCCTTTCCTCGGTAGAAAGAGTAAATCACATATCGCACTGCCGATGCAGGTAGTTTCGGGCGATTTCTCAAATCTTTAGGATGAAGTGCGTTGCAGGCACGACATCAGTCGCTCTCGGTAGGGTCCTGAGCGTCTGAGTCAAGAACCACCGACGGACCGAGGGCCCCAATCGACGCAAGGTACTGGTTGCTGAGTTCAAGGACCACCACCACATCAACCGGCAGTGTCGGGTCATCGGTGTCGTGCAAATGCTGGAGCACGAAGTCGACGGCCTCGTCTTCGTGTGCAACCACGGTTTCACCCGTCACTGCTGCCGTCATGGCGATCTCATCGACGCCTCCATACGTCGCCATGCCCGCCCGGCGGAAAAATGCCAGGTGAAGGTCAAGCAAATAGGTCAGCTGATCGCGATTGAGTCGCTGGTTGACCTCGTCAGGGAGTTTCCCTGCTGCAAAATCGCCGGCCTCTTCGATGTCATAGACCGCGGCGCCTTCCGTCACGCTGAGTCGAGTTGTAACCCACCACCAGCTTCCGGCTGCAGACCCAACAATGATCACGACAGCAACGGCGATGAAGAAGATCACGACACATGTGTAGCTCGAACGTTAAGGAAAAAGGCGAATGACCTCGCCGAAGCGAGGCCATTCGTTCAAATAAGTCGCCACAAAGCGATGGTGAGAGGCGGACTACCCTCTCAGTTCAGACTCGCCGGGACCGCAGAGCACTCAGCTCGGACAGCCGCAGCGAACGAAGGTGCTTTATCCTCAGATACCGATGCGCTGGGCGAGGAGCTCGCGATGGTACGTCGGGTCACCGAACAGCAGCTCGGAGCTCTTGGCACGCTTGAAGTACAAGTGCGCTGGGTGCTCCCAGGTGAAGCCGATGCCACCATGGATCTGGATGTTCTCAGCCGCTGCGTGGAAGTACGCCTCGCTGCAGTAGGCCTTGGCCAAGCTGGCCACAGACGGCAGCTCGTCATTCATTTCGCTTGCGGCCCAGCCTGCGTAGTACGCAGCGGACTTAGCCGATTCGACTTCGAGGAGCATGTCGGCACACTTGTGCTTGATGGCCTGGAAGCTGCCGATTGGGCGACCGAACTGGACACGGACCTTGGCGTAGTCAACCGCCATGTCGAGACACATCTGGGCGCCACCAACCTGCTCGGCGGCGAGGCCGACCGCTGCAAGATCGAGGACACGCTCGAGGATGTCCCAGCCTCCACCGTCGGTACCGACAAGTGTTGCTGGTGTGTTGTCGAAGGTCAGACGAGCTTGTTTACGGGTCTGATCCATGGTCGACAGGTTCTCGCGTGCCATGCCAGCAGCGTCGCCGTCGACTGCGAAGACGCTTACGCCTGCGGCGGTGCGAGCTGCAACCAGAACGAGGTTGGCGATGTGACCGTCGAGGACGTACATCTTGGTGCCGCTGAGTGTCCAGCTGTCACCGCTACCGCTGGCCTGCATTGCGATGCCGTCGGCGTTCCACTTGCCGCTTTCTTCGCTGAGAGCGAGGGTGGCAATAGTTTCACCGCTGGCAATACCAGGCAGGTGAGCAGCCATTGCGGCTTCGTCGCCGCTATGGATCAGCGTGTTGGCTGCAAGCACGACCGACGAGAAGAATGGAGCGCACAACAGTGATCGGCCCATCTCTTCAAGCACGATGATGAGCTCGACGTAGCCGAATCCCTGGCCGCCATGGGCCTCGGGGATGATCAGCGACTGAAGACCAAGTTGCTCAGCCATCTGGGACCAGACAGCGGTGTCGTAACCATCGTCGGTGTCCATCAGCCGGCGAACTTCTTCTTCGCTCGACTTCTCTTCTAGGAACGAACGAACGAAATCCCGGAGCTGATCTTGTTCTTCGGTGAATGCAAAGTTCACGTGTAGTAACCCTCTTGTGGTCTGTGCGCGATAACGCACTGGTTGGTCTCATTGCATTGAGTGACACAGTTTTAGTCGCTCGGACACCCTCAACCCAACCTGAGTCGGACTTTGATTTGATGCCGGACCAACCTGCCTCATATTTGGGGGCCTCGCGAGGGCGCCTGCCCGAGATCCGCGCCTGCGGCAAGCCCCAACGTTCTAGAGTCGCGACATGACCGATGCGCATGAACACAGCACGAACTTGAGTGGAACCGTCGAGCACTACTGCGGAGCAGCCCACATTGGGGTGAACCCGGCCGCCGATGCCGGACCCACGCTGCATTACAAGGACCACCAGACGGAGATCCATCGGGTCGTGGTCGGCGACTACGAGAACAATGTCTTCATCGTGCGGTGTCGTGACACCGGCGATGCGGTCCTTATTGACGCAGCCAACGAACATGACCGTCTACTCGAACTGTCCCGCAACCTGGGGGTGCGCACCGTGATCGAGACACACGGTCATCACGACCACATCGGCGCAGTCACCGAGATGCGCAACGCTGGGTACAACGTGCATGTCACCAGCGAAGACGCGCACATGTTGCCGTCGTATGACCAGCTCATCGAGAACGAACAGGTCTTCGAGATCGGCAAACTTCGACTGCGCTCCATCAAGACACCCGGCCACACCGATGGTTCGGTGTCGTTCGAGCTGCTCCACTCCCCCGTCTTGTTCACCGGTGACACCTTGTTTCCCGGTGGCCCTGGCAACACAAAGTTCGGTGGCGACTTCGACACGATCATCACCACGATCGACGAACTCATGTTTTCGCCGTTCTCGGCCGACACCATCGTCATGCCGGGGCACGGCAACGACACCACCATTGGAGCCGAACGGCCGTCGTTGCAAACGTGGATCGATCGTGGCTGGTAGAAGTCGTTCGATGAGTGCTGTCGCAGCCGATGACCGCCCCTTTGATTTCACGCCCGTACGGACGAGCGACCTGCCACTGACACCCACCCGAGATCGCAACATCGCCGCCACCGCATGGACTCAAGCTCCTTCAGAGTTGCTCGGATTGGGAGAGCCGCTTGGCATCAGCGCCGAGGCGACTGCTTACAAACGACGTATTGGTTATTGGTTGTTATGGCGAGCTGGTCCAGCGCGTGGGCCAGCGCTCTACCTTGCTATCGACAGCAGGGACCTCAATCGATCACATCTGTTCGAGCTCACGGCCTCGGGCGAGCACTTCGGCACAGGTCCAAGCGGTGCCATGCACACCCGCTTTCGGGGTTGGAAAGAAGACCTTCTCGGCCGTTGATACGCCTCTGGCTGCGACCGCGGCTCCGATGTTTGATCCACCGTTTTCGTCGCGGACCTCGATGAGTTTCGTCGGGGACCGCGATGAGTGCGATGATAGAGCGCAACTCGCAAACCCCCTTGGAGACTTGAATGCCTGCTAATCCGCTGAACACCGATGACTTCGGCGGTCAGATGTATGACCTGTCTATGTCTGACGAAGCTCGACCGCTACTTGAAAAAGTTGTCAAGTTCATTGCCGCCGAAGTTGACCCGATCACCGCCGAGTTCCATGCAATGGGCGAAGGTCGGGAAGACCGTTGGAGCTGGGTGCCAGGCCAGCTTGAACTGCTCGACGGCGCCAAAGCTAAGGCCCGTGAACAAGGCCTCTGGAACTTCTTTCTGCCCGATGCCGAAACCGGCGAAGGTCTCAGCAACCTCGACTACGCCTATATCGCCAACGAACTCGGTAAGAACAGCCTTGCGTCCGCAGTCTTGAACTGCGCTGCGCCGGACACCGGCAACATGGAAGTCCTGGAGCGCGTTGGCACCCAGGAACAGAAGGACATGTGGCTCAAGCCGCTGCTCGACGGCAAGATCCGTTCTGCCTTCGTCATGACCGAACCCCACTACGCATCCTCCGATGCCAAGAACGTGCAGACCGCTGCCATCCTCGATGGCGACGAATGGGTCATCAACGGCGAGAAGTACTACGCATCTGGCGCTGGTGATCCTCGCTGCAAGATCATGATCGTCATGGTTCGCACCAATCCTGATGCTGCACCACACCTGCAGCAATCACAGATCCTGGTTCCCATCGAGACACCAGGTGTCGATGTCTTGGGTCCTATGCACGTCTTCGGCGACGACGACGCACCACATGGCCACATGCACATCAAGTTCACCGATGTCCGAGTGCCCGCAGCCAACATGTTGCTCGGCGAGGGTCGCGGCTTCGAGATCAGCCAGCTACGCCTCGGCCCTGGTCGCATCCATCACTGCATGCGTTCCATCGGCGCTGCTGACAAAGCGTTGCAGTTGTTCTGCGAGCGTGGTCTGTCAAAGACAGCGTTCGGCAAACCACTCATCCAACTCGGTGCCAACATCGAACATGCCAGCCGGATGCGCATCGAGATCGAAGCCATGCGTTTGATGGTTCTTCGGGCCGCCCGGGCTATGGACGTACTCGGCAACCGTGAAGCCCGTGTTTGGGTATCAGCCGTCAAGGCCATGGTTCCTGAGAAGGTCTGTAACATCATTGACCAGGCCATCCAGATGCACGGCGCCACCGGCGTTTCGCAGTGGACCATCCTGCCGTCGCTCTACCACTCACAGCGCACGTTGCGATTGGCTGACGGTCCGGACGAGGTCCATCACATGGTTGTTGGCCGGGCCGAGGTTGCTCGCTATCAGCCGCAGCCACTTGCTGGTCTGCAGACGGGCATGGTCGACTACGACAACCCACTGCAAATCCAGCGCATCCCTATGCCTGAGTAATCTGGTTCCCTCGTGAACCCCTAGTCTCCTTTGCTACTCGAGGCGACAGACGATGCCCGCACCGCTCACAGGTGCGGGCTTCGTCGTGTCTAGGGAAGGACCTGATCGCTGCTCGCTATCGCCAGACTTAGCGTCATACACAGTCGCCGGGTGATCTTTCCGCCAACGTCGCGATCGATCACCTCGATGGCTGCGTTCACCATTGTTGCGCCTCTTGTCCGTCCCCTATCGCGAGATCGTTAGTCACGCTCCTGAATGCGTCGACGGAGGAGTCGTTCGCCCCCACCTGTGTGGACGTTGGCTTTGCCTCGCTCAGCACGGCCACAAACGACTTCCACCTCGTAGACTGTTGGGGTGTCTGACGCCCCACTTTTCCAGGTTCGCGATCTCCATGTTTCCGCCGACGAAACGCAGATTCTTTCTGGTATCGATCTGACGGTCGGCGCTGGCGAGGTCCACGCCATCATGGGCCCGAACGGGTCCGGCAAGTCCACGTTGGCGAATGCACTTTTGGGCAACCCCGAGTACGAAGTCACCTCCGGGTCGGTCCTGCTCCACGGCGACGACGTCACCGACTGGGAACCTGACGTTCGTGCCAAACAGGGCATGTTCTTAGCGTTCCAGTACCCACAAGAGATCCCTGGCGTCACGGTCAACAACTTCCTCCAGCAAGCAGTATCAGCCCGCCGGGGCGAAGATCAATCAGTCCTCGATACCCGCCGCCGGATCATGGGCTGGATGCAACGGCTTGAAATGGACGCCAAGTTCGCCGAGCGATTCTTGAACGAGGGTTTCAGCGGCGGCGAGAAGAAACGGGCCGAAATCCTACAAATGGCCATGCTCGAACCTGACATTGCAGTGCTCGACGAAACCGACTCAGGACTCGATGTCGATGCACTAAAAATCGTGGCCAGTGGTGTGCGAGCTGTCAAGGAAGATCGCCCCGAGATGGGTGTGCTTGCGATCACGCACTACCGCCGTCTGCTCGACCTCCTTCAACCCGACCATGTGCACGTGCTGGTCGACGGCAAGATCGTTGCCAGCGGAGGCATGGAGCTTGCCCAGCAACTCGAATCCGACGGGTATGAGGCCTTCCGGTGAACAACACACCCGTCGAGGCTCACACCATCGATATAGCCGAAATCAAGGCTGACTTCCCGATCCTGAACAGGCCAATCAACGGCAGGGAACTCGTGTACCTCGATTCGGCGAGCACATCGCAGAAACCGACCCAGGTACTCGACGCAATGCGCGACTTCTACGAAAACACCAATGCCAACGTGCATCGCGGTGCGTACTTCCTGAGCGACAAGGCATCCCGAGCCATGGAAGGCGCCCGCAAAAAAGTCGCACGCCTGATCGGAGCTCGCAGCGCCGACGAAGTCATCTTCACCAAAAACGCCACCGAAGCGCTGAACCTGATCGCTGCCTCATGGGGCCGCGCCAACTTGCAGCGGGGCGATGTAGTGGTGCTCAGTGTCCTCGAACACCATGCGAACATTGTGCCTTGGCACATGTTGGCGGCCGAACGAGGCATCGAACTTCGGTGGCTCCAAGTTGGTCCAGACGGATTGCTTGACTTGTCCAATCTCGATGAACTCCTCGAGGGTGCCAAGCTCGTATCGGTTACGGCAATGGGAAATGTCACCGGTGCCTTGGTCCCCGTTGCACGTATCGCTGCCGCCGCTCATGCCGCAGGAGCATTGTGTGCCGTCGATGCATGCCAACTGGTCCCCCATGTCGCCACCAATGTCGCCGAGCTCGATATCGACTTCGCTGCATTCAGCGGCCACAAGATGTGTGGCCCAACCGGGATTGGGGTGTTGTGGGCCCGCAAGGAGATTCTCGAAGATATGCCACCGTTCCTTGGTGGTGGCGGGATGATCGCCAATGTCACGACCGAGGGTTTCACCACTGCAGACCTGCCCTACAAATTCGAAGCGGGCACGCCACCCATCGCAGAAATTATCGGATTGGGTGCAGCCGTTGATTATCTCACGGCCATTGGGATGGACAACATCCGGCGCCACGAAGTCGAACTCAGCGCCTACTTCATGCGTTCAATGAAGGAGCACCACGGCGACGACGTGGTTATCCATGGACCCTCCGAACCTGCTCAACGTGGCGGCGTGTTCTCGTTTGCGTACAAAGACGTGCACCCGCATGACCTTTCCCAGGTACTCGATGAACATGGTGTCAGCGTTCGCGCTGGCCATCATTGTGCAAAACCGCTTATGAAGGAACTCGGTGTTGGTGCGACCGCCCGAGCTTCGCTCTATATCTACAACGATCAATCCGACGTCGACCGACTTGTCGAAGCACTCGACGGTGCGTCCGACCTCTTTTCGTTCTAAAGGAGAGACCTATGGCAGGGCTCGAGGATCTCTACAAAGAAATCATCATCGACCACTATCGCAGTCCTCGCAATAGCGGTGAACTCGAAACACCGCCGGCGAAACATGCCGAGGGGTTTAATCCGCTCTGTGGCGACGAGGTCCAGGTATACGTGCAAATTGACGACGGGGTCATCAGCGATGTGGCGATTGGTGGTCAGGGTTGTTCGATCAGCCAGGCATCCGCTTCGATGATGTCAGCGGCAATCAAGGGCAAGACACTGGAGCAAGTCGACGAACTCATCGTCAAGGTCAAGTCTATGATGGGGATCCATGAGGATTCGCTTGAAGACGACGACTCCGGCGTACTCCCTGAACTAGCGGACGTCGATCTCGATGATCTTGGTGATTCTGCGGCACTAAAGGGTGTCGCCAAGTTTCCGGCGCGCATCAAGTGCGCGACCTTGGGCTGGAACACCTTGGCTGAGGCTCTCACCAACTGAGGCTGTCTTCGCGGCTCAGAACGTCTTGGGCCATTTCAATGGCCCGACGCCGAGGTGTCACATCTCGCTACTACCGTCTGTTCTGATGTCTGAGTTGACCGCCGCAGGATTGCGCGCCCGCGGTATCGATCATGAACGCGCCCAGGACGACAATGATCTCGTCGATTCTGTCCGGGTTTTGCTCAGTCGTGGCGTGACACTCGACGAACTCGAAGAATTCGGCTTTGCCAAAGCTCTGTCGCAGCGGTCCATCCGTCCGAACCCGTTGCACGGGATCGATGCCGACGAAGCGTTAGATCATGTCGGAATCGACGAAGAATTCTCTCGACGGCTCCGGTTGGCCATGGGACTCCAGGGCGGTTCCGGGTTGGGCCTCACGCCCGAGGAGCTTGAAGCCACCCGGCTCTTTGCCAGCTTGGCCGATCTTGTGGGTGAACAAGAGATGCTCAGTGTCGTACGGGTCGTTGGCTCCTCGACCGCCCGCATCGCCCGTGCGACCACTGAACTTCTGCGAGTTAACTTTCAACCACCGATCGACACCACGCCGGCCCGACTGACCGATGCTGTCGAGGCCTATGCAGCCCTGATCGACGCATCGCTGCCTGCATTTCTCGATGCCACCGCAGCGCTCGTCCGCCGCCATCTCGCTGCGGTTCTCGCCGACGAACAGGCATGGATGGTCGACGCATCTCGTAGCGCGACTCTGCAGGAACACACCATAGGTTTCGCCGATCTTGTCGGCTTCACTGCATTCACCGAGCAGGTCGATGCTGCCGCGTTTATGGCAGCGATGGTGCAGTTCGAGCGAGAAGTGCAAGATGCCGTGGTCGATCAGGGAGGCACGGTCGTCAAGCTCATCGGCGACGAAGTTATGTTCGCCACTCCTTACCCGGTTTCGGCGGTGCGGGTTGCTGCCGCGCTCGTTGGTATTGGACGTGATAGCCCCGGGCTCGACGGCATGCGGGTTGGCCTGGCGTATGGACAGGTAATTCGCAGCGGCGGCGATTTCTATGGGACTGTCGTGAACACCGCTGCCAGGATCGTTGGCCAGGCGTACCCCGACGCGATCGTGGCTACGCAGCGAGTCGTTGATGCTCTTCGAGCGCATGAGCGGGCCAGTGACCCTCCCGGCCAGGTTTGTGAGACCCAACCACTCGGACCACATGATTTGCGTGGTATTCAGCAACCGGTGGAGTTATACCGGCTTCGTCCCTAGCCACCGAACCGTGGCACGGTCGAGAAGCACGGTCGAGAAACACGGCCGAGAAACCCGATCGAAAAACACGATCTAGGAACTCGGTAGCTCCGACAGTGGTGCACCGTTGAGCATCGGGCCCGATGTGTGGAGATGGCAGCGAACTTCGCCGCCACCCTCGATCGGTAGTGCATCCGGGAACACGTCGAGGCAAATATCCATCACGTGCGGACAGCGGTTCGCGAACGGGCAGCCGACCTCGGGGGCTGCACCAATCACGCCTTGTTCTCCGCCGACCGACAAGGCACGTCGACGGGCGCTCTTGCCCGGCTGTACCAGAGGATCCGGGTCTGGAATCGCTGCCAGGAGAAGCTCGGTATAGGGGTGTCGAGGTGTATCACACACCTGATCGCTGCTGCCCTTTTCCACCACCCGGCTGTGATACATCACCGCGATGCGGTCCGAGATATGTCGGACGACAGCCAGGTCATGTGCAATAAAGAGATATGCCGCTCCGGTCTCGGCTTGCAGACGTTCCAGCAGGTTGATGACCTGGCTCTGGGTTGACACGTCGAGGGCCGACACTGGTTCATCCAGCACCATGAGCTGGGGTTCAGTTGCAAGTGCCCGTGCAACCGCGATGCGCTGGCGTTGGCCGCCCGAGAACTCGTACGGAAAACGTTCGAGATGGTGGCGTTCAAGTCCAACCTGCTCTAACAAGTCGCCCGCTCGCTTGGCTTGGGCTGCGTCGTCCATACCGAAATGGATCATCAGCGGTTCGCCGATGAGGTCACCAACGGTCATCGACGGGTTCAGCGAACCAACGGGATCCTGGAACACCACTTGTACGGCTCGGCGATAGGAGCGAGGCGTCTTGCGACCGAACTCGGTCACCTCGAAATCAGCAAGTCGAATCGAACCCGAGGCCGGTTCGATGAACCGCATGATGGCCCGGCCAATGGTGGTCTTGCCCGATCCGGACTCGCCAACGAGGCCTAACGTCTCTCCGGGAACGATTTCGAGGCTCACACCCTGGACCGCTCGCACATCGGGTTGTCGCTGCCACGGCAATGCACCCTTGCCGCCGGGGAAGGTAATGGTCAGGTCCTCGACCTTCAGCAGCGCATCAGCCATGGTTGGCCCCCGTGTCGATAATTGGCAACGAAATTGAGTCGTGGTCGCCAGCTACACCGACAAGATCGAGTTCGTCGGCCCGCACACACCGGGCTTGTGACGCACCCGACGGGCGCAACGCCACGTCGCCGTTGCGACACGCGTCGGTTGCGTAGGGACAGCGAGGGGCGAAGTGACAACCTTCGGGCCACAACCACGGTGGTGGGACAACACCATCGATCGTGGGAAGCTCACCCTCGCGTACCTCGTTGCGGGGAATGGCACTGATCAGACCCTCGGTATAGGGGTGCTGTGGGCGATGGAACACATCGACTAACCGGCCCGACTCAACGATCTCACCGGCGTACATGACCGCAGCCTTGTCTGCGAGATCCGAAACCACGCCGAGGTCGTGGGTGATGAGGAGCACACCAACACCGAGTTCTTTCGCCAAGTCACCAATCAGATCCAGGACCTGACCTTGCACCGTTACGTCGAGAGCAGTCGTGGGTTCATCGGCAATGAGTAGTTTTGGGTTACACGCAAGCGCCATGGCGATGACCACACGCTGTGCCATGCCACCAGAGAATTGGTGGGGGTAACTATCAATGCGTACTTCGGGGTCTGGGATACCGACCCGCGTCATGAGCTCAATGGAACGTTTGCGAGCCTCGCTCTTGGACATCCCCAAGTGATAACGAAGGGGTTCAGCGATCTGGCGGCCAACGGTGTACGCGGGGTTGAGAGCAGCCGATGGTTCCTGTGAAATCAGGCCGATCTCTTTGCCACGAATCCCTCGGAGTTCGTTGAAGTCCATGTCGACGAGTTCTTTGCCATCGAGCATGATCGATGACGCCGAGGCCTTGCCTGGGTCAGGCACGAGCCCGAGGACCGAGAGCGCCGAGATCGACTTGCCAGACCCCGACTCGCCTACCAGAGCCAGGACTTCGCCCTTGCCAATATCGAAGTCAACACCATGAACCACATCGACGTCCTCGGTGGTTCCGGGGCGAGGGAAACGAACCGACAGATTGCGCACTGACAGCAGCGCATTGGTGTCGGGGTTTCCTGCACCTGGGTTTCCTCCACGAGCGCCAGCCACCTCGGCGGTTGACCCCGCCGACAGTTCGGCACGCTCTACGTCGCCGACACCAACCCGACCGCCGCGGGCTTCGCGACCAAACGCGTCACGTAGGCCGTCACCGAAGACGTTAAAGGCAACCACGGTCACGAAGATCGCAATACCCGGCGGAAAAGCAGGCCAGATCGACTGGTCGATCGATTCTTGGGCGCTGCGCAACAGCCTGCCCCAGCTTGCCTGTTTTGGCCCAGCACCCAGGCCCAAGAAGCTCAGCGCCGCCTCGGCCAGCACCGACGTGGCGAACAAAAGTGTCGTCTGCACGATGAGTGCTGGTGCAATATTTGGCAAGATATGTCGGAACATGATGCGACTGTTCGACGCCCCTGAGGCGCGCGCTCCATCGACGTAGAGTTCTTCCCTGGCTGCGAACACTTCGGCCCGTGTCAGCCGAGTAATGATCATGGAATACACGATCCCGATGGCGAACATTGCCCGGACTAAGCCGGTGCCAACAACCGCGATGATCGCGATGGCGAACACCACCGCAGGAACGGCAACAATCGCTTCGACGATTCGCATGATGATGCGGTCGACCCAACCGCGGAAGAAACCGATCATGAGCCCGAGCGGCACGCCAATAGCGAGCGCTGTCCCAACAGCAACGGCCCCCGCGGTAAAGGCAAACCGGGTGCCATAGATCACCCGGGTGTAGATATCACGTCCTACGGCGTCGGTTCCCCACCAATAGTCACTGCCAGGTGGGAAGAGCCCATCTTGGAAGCGGGTGGCCTGTTCCGGATCGTGCGTAGTGATGAACGGGGCCAACACGAGAAGTGAGAGCAGCAACACCAGAAATCCGCCGGCTGCGAGTGCAAGCCGGTTGCGGCGGAAACGACCCCAGAACCTGCTGCCGCCCAGGGAGGCGACCTCTGCTTCGGCGGAACCCGAGCCACCAGGTTGATCAGCCAGGTCTTCTACGGAAAGCACCGTGTCGCTCATGAGCGCCTCACCTTGGGGTTGAGCCATGCGTAACTCATGTCAAGCAGGATGTTTGCAATCACCACCACTAGCGTGGTGACCATCACGAAACCGAGCGTGACCGGCATGTTGTTACGTTGCACTGCCTGGACACCAAGCGTGCCGAGACCGGGAATGTTGAAGATAAATTCGACAAAAATGGATCCACCGATCAAGGCCGAGAGCTGGAAGCCCATGAGCGTGACCACTGGAATCGCAGCATTCCGCATGGCGTGCCTAAAGATCACTCGGCGAACTGGGAGTCCTTTGGCCAGAGCGGTTCGGATGTAGTCCTGCTGGAGCACCCCAATCATCGCCGATCGAGCCTGGCGGGCAATAGCGGCCGAGGCAGCAGTGCCAAGCGCGACACAGGGAAGGATGATGGTGTAGATCCAGCCCCACAGTGTTTCAGTTCGGCTGCTGCTCCATATTGCCGGGAACCATCGCAGCTTGACGGCAAAAACCGCAGCCAAGATGATGGCCACCCAAAAGTTGGGCACGGCAATTCCCAACGAGGACACAACAGTGACGAGTCTGTCCTGCCATCGTCCTGCCTTGATCGCCGCAAAAATCCCAAGCGTTACCCCCAAAGTGACCGCGATCAGCATCGACCCGAGCGCCACGGTCAACGTCTTCGAAGCTCGTTGCCTTAACAAGGTGGTGACTTCTTCACCGTTAAACCAGGACACGCCCAAGTCACCTTGCGCCGCGCTGCTGATCCAGTCGCCGTACTGCGTCAGCACGGGACGATTCAGTCCGAGATCTTCACGCGCTCGTTCAACGGTCTCGTCCGTGGTGTCGTCACCGAGCAGGAACGCGGTGGGGTCCACCGGGTTCAGCTGCATCATGAAGAACACCAAGGTGCCCACCATGAACATCAATGGAATCGCTCCTAGTAGACGAGCGACTAGCAGTCGAAGCACAAACTCCCCCTAACGAGTTCTACTGCGGTTGGAGAACAAACGGGCGTGGGCCAGACCCACGCCCGTTCGAACACCAAATTTCTCTTACTAGTTCGTATTAACCGTCGACACGAACGCCGTATGGCATCGGTGCCTGCATGTTCAGTCCGAGCACCACGCCAGTGACACCGGGACGGTATGCGCCGTTCTGTGAACCATGAGCGAGGGGTACGAGTACACCTCGGTTTATCAGCTCAGTTGCGACCTCGCCGTACATCTGCTGCATCGTGGGCACATCGTTTGACTCAGCAGCCGCGACCATCATGTCGTCGAGGTCCTGGTTGTCGGTCAGGTTGAACGGATTCCATGGGCCATTTAGTGCGGTCCACTTCCGGTAGGTGGCTGCTGGGTGGTACAGCAACTCACGGCCCCAGGCAATGCCGAACTCGCCGGCACGGTTACGGGGGCCGAGCTCACCATTGTTGATCTGCGTCTGTTCAATGGTGATACCAACTGCACCAAGCATCTGGGTGACGAGTTCAACGTGTGGCTGGATCGCCGGCATGATTGGAGACTGCAGGGTGATGCCGTCTGGGTAGCCAGCTTCGGCCAAGAGTTCCTTGGACTTTTCTGGGTCGTACTCGAACGAGTTGTCGAGTTCGGGAACGTGCCACTGACCGAATGCCCCTGGGTAAAGACCACCCAAGCTGTCGCCCTTGCCATCGTGAATAGCTGCGTTGTAGGCCTCGCGATCGATCGCGTAGGCAACTGCCTGGCGGATCTGGAGGAGCGACAAGAGGTCACCGTCGACGGCGCCCTCTTCACGGCCAAAGATGTGCAGGTGTGGGAAGTAGTTCGGCACCGAAAGGATCTCGTTGCCACCCTCGATGGCTTGGTCAATCTGAGCATCACGGATCGTTGCCATGATGTCGGTCTCACCGGTGAGTAGCGCGTTCAAACGAGCGGTGTTGTCAGGAACTGCAGTGACCTCGACTCGTTCGACACCCTGATCAGCAGGATTGCGGTAGTCGGCGAATAGTGTGAACACCTCGGTCACGCCCGCTTCGGATTCATCTGCCTGCCAGATCCATGGTCCGGATCCTGCAGGGGCCCGGGTGAGGTCGGTATCAGCAGCGATAGCTGCTGGGCTGACCATCATGCCCATGACCATGGACATCTCGAGTGGGAACTGAGGCTGTGGCGTGTTGAAATTGGCCGTGACCTCGTTGCCGTCTGCGGTTGCAGTGTCGAACCCTGCCCATGTGGCTGCGTTCGGGTTGCCGTCGGTTGCTGCGTGCCAGTTCATGTTGTCGGCAACAACCTGGGCGTTGAGTTCTTCGCCATCGTGGAAGACGATGCCTTCGCCGATGGTGAACACCCAGGTATTTGCGTCGGGTGATGTCCACGAGGTGGCGATGCCAGGCTCAAGGTCAAACGTTGCGGTCTGACGGGTCAGTGTGTCGTACTCGGGGTACAGGTAGGCCGCTTGAGCGGTCTGCGACTTCGCAGGGTTGAAGGTCGTTACTGGAGAGAACTCAACGAAACGGAGCGTGCCAGACGGAGCTGCGACTTCGACGGCCGGCTCCTCTTCTTCGGCTTCGGCGGGAGCTTCTTCTTCCTCCATTGCCTCCTCTTCTTCAGCCGGTGCGCTGTCTTCTTCGGTATCGGACAGATCGATGCTTGCTTCGGTGGTGTTGCCACCGGCCTCTTCCTCGTCGGACGACTCGGCATCGGTATTCACCGTCGTGTCAGCGTCCGACGCCGTGTCTTCGCCATCGCTGCTGCTCCCGCAGCTTGATGCGATGAGCGCGAGCGCTGCGATCATCACTAGCAGTACACGCCAGAAGCGTGTCTTTCCTTCAACCATTACGTTTCCCCTCGTACGGATCTTGTGTCCAACCCGGACACGCCTGACATAGTGTCAGTTAGAGAGTCCTGGCTGCAACAGGGACTGACCGCGATGACGAACCATGATGACTAACCCTCTCCAATTTGCGCCTGTCCCGAGGCGCGATCGGGAAGCGACCGAACGCCGGGTTGTCAGAGCAGCACTCGAGATTCTTGAGCGCAACAGCGCTCTGTATGGGTTCCGGTTGCGAGATGTTGCGGAGCATCCTGAAATTAGTCGCGGCAACTTCTTCTGCTACTTCGGAAACCGGCGTGAACTTTTACGTCGGACTCTGCATGTTCGTTTCACCGAAATGGCTGAACCCAAAGAAACCCAACCATCAGAACCACTCGACAATCATTCATTGACGTAGGAAGAGGACCCTTCGTGAACAACGCTGCAACTCCAATCGCTGGCATCACTCAGAGCGAGTCGACACCAGCTTGGGCTCCGCCCAAACGACCTCCAGCAGGAGCCCCGAACATTGTGGTGATTGCTCTCGACGACACCGGCTTCGCTCAGCTCGGTTGTTACGGAAGCGATATCGATACGCCAAACATCGACCGACTTGCCGCCGGCGGACTTCGTTACACCAACTTCCACACGACCGCGTTGTGTTCACCTACCCGGGCCTGCTTGCTCACCGGACGCAATCATCACTCGGTTGGCATGCGATTTATCTCGAACGTCGATAGCGGCTACTCGAACTGCCGGGGCGTGATAGCGCCCACCGCCGCGACGATGGCCGAGATGCTGCGCGACCATGGCTACGGGACGTTCGCTCTCGGCAAGTGGCATCTGGCAACACTCGAAGACTGCTCACCAGCGGGTCCGATGGACAACTGGCCGCTCCAACGTGGCTTCGATCGGTACTACGGCTTCATGGGCGGAGCCACCGATCAGTTCTCACCCGAACTAACCATCGACAACCATCCCATCGATCCCCCGAATCACGACGGCTACCACGTGTCCGAAGATCTGGTCGACCAGGCCATTGGCATGATTAGCGCCCATCAGGGTTCGGCACCCGGCAATCGGTTCTTCACCTATCTCGCCTTCGGGGCCACCCACTCACCTCATCAAGCGCCTGCGGACTACATCCAGAAGTATCGCGGTCGATACGACGACGGCTGGGACATCGTCCGCCAGCGGTGGTTCGAACGTCAGCTAGAACTGGGCATCATCCCACCTGATACAACACTGTCGCCCCGCAATCGTGGCGTCGAAGCCTGGGATGACCTACCTGAGCCCAACCGTCGGCTCTACGCCCGGATGCAGGAAGCCTTCGCTGGATTCCTGGATCACACCGACGACCAGATCGGTCGGCTCATCGACTTCCTTGAACAGATCGATGTGCTCGATGACACCATCGTCATGCTCATCTCCGACAATGGCGCCAGCCAAGAAGGCGGCAAACACGGCACGCTCAACGAACTTGGGTTCTTCAATCTGATCGGGAGTCGTCCCGAAGACATGGTCGACCGCGTCGACGAAATCGGCGGCCCGAACCTGTACAACAACTATCCGACCGGTTGGGCGCAAGTCGGCAACACGCCACTTCGGTTCTACAAACAGAACACCTACGAGGGCGGAATCCGGGATCCATTCATCGTGCACTGGCCAAACGGAATCAGCGACGCTGGCGCTACCCGCGACCAGTATCACCATGTCTCCGATGTGCTGCCAACGATTCTTGAATGTGTCGGCGTCGAAGCTCCCGCCGTGTACAAGGGCGTCACCCAGCAACCGGTCGAAGGAATCAGTCTGCGATACACCTTCGCCAACGCTGATATCCCGACAAACAAGTCCACCCAGTACTACGAGATGCTCGGCCACCGAGGCATCTGGCACAACGGCTGGAAGGCAGTGACGATGCACAAGTCGGGCACGCCGTTCGAAGACGATGTGTGGGAGCTATATCACACCGACGAAGACTTCTCCGAGTGCATCAACCTGGCCGACGAGCAACCTGACAAGCTGAGAGAGTTGGTCGATCGTTGGTGGGTCGAGGCTGGTAAGTACAACGTGTTGCCACTGGATGATCGCGGCGGTGCCGAACTTCTGATCATCCGTCGGCCGGGCCACGAGCCACCCGGAAACACCCAGCGGTATCTCTATCCCTCACCACACCTCGAACGCTCAAAAACGCCCGACGTACGCAATCGTTCGTTCTCCATCACCGCACGGGTTACCCGATCAGCGGGCGACGACGGGGTGCTCGTTGCCAGCGGTGCCCGCACGGGTGGCTACACGTTCTTCGTGAAGGATGACCGACTCGC
>ERZ651776.171-NODE-171-length-97229-cov-7.276289_pt1 | contig 97229 bp, 108 predicted proteins | sample MGYA00514761_ERZ651776 | MGnify/ENA metagenome assembly ERZ651776 | reverse complement strand
CTTGCCGTGGTCAACGTGACCGATCGTGCCGATGTTAACGTGTGGTTTATTACGTTCAAACTTTGCCTTAGCCATGGAGCAGCCCTTTATATTAACGAGGGCCCTACGTCAGACCCAAACCTATCTGGCGGGCGATGTATTGGGTCTGACGCATAAAATCAAGCGCATGTTCGCGGTTCATGCAGCCTTTGCTTAAGTTATTGTCGCCTATTCGCTGGCCGCTGCCCCGGCGCTTGGCAATTTCTCTCTCTGGATCACGGCATCGGCGGGCCTGTTAAACCAGCCCTCAGCCTCGTTTTGCTTGACCAAATACTTCTCTATCGACTTGGCTGCATTCTGGCTAAGGTTCTTCAGCTGTTCCTCGGCTGTCTTGGTATAACCTGATCCGACGATTGGCCCCTGATCAAAAGATTCGAAAACCGTGATCTGGTGCGGCTTGTCACCGGTCAGCTTTTTGCCGGCCGCGTCATCCCAGACCGTCAGGTTCAGGATCATCACTGACTTGGGCGACAGCACCAGCGGCACCCCCGGAGGGGCCAGCACATAGCCTTCGACGCTGACACCGAAATGATATTTGCGCATGCCATCGTAGCGGTCGAACCGTTCGGCAATGGCGTCTTTGACAGCCGTCGTCAGCACTTCTTCGCTGACCTTGCGGCTGATCGGCAGTTCTTGCACCTTGGGTGCAACCACGATGTTATGGTACAAATTAAAGTCGCCCAACGGGACCGGCGGCTTTTGCAGATCAGACGCAACGTTGCAGGCAGTTAGGAACGCGATACTTATCAAAACGGCTAGAATACGGAACATTAATTGCCTCCCCCGGCGCAAAGATACGCTTTGCGATACCGTATGCCCTGCTGGGGTGCAATCTTTTGCCGTCCTGGCCGGAAGACCCCGACACCCGAATTTACCCAGCCCGCATACAAGGACCCATGAATGAACACCGCCACACCGTGCCATCCTGTCCGTGTTCCATTGGTCAAAGAACCTGTGGGGATCTTGAAAAGCCTGCAACTGGCGCGGCGCAATATCCTAAGCATCATTCCCGAATCCGCGACGCAGCAGCCTATTGTATCTGGCAACATCGGGAGGCGGTGGCATATGCTGATGGACCCGCCCGCAATCCGCGAGGTATTGCTGGACCGGCTTGAGGATTATCCAAAATCCGTCGTCACCAAAAGCCTGCTGAAACCCGCCATCGGAGAATCATTGTTCATTGCCGAAGGGGCGCATTGGCGCTGGCAAAGACGTGCCGCCGCCCCGGTGTTTTCTGCACGAAACATGCTGAACCTGTCGCCGATCATGACCAACGCCGCTGAAAGATCCTGCGCACGCATCGCCGCCGCAGGCCCGCGCGCGATTAACTTGCTGGATGAAATGGTCACGACGACCTTCGATGTGATTTCTGACGTAACGTTCTCAGGTGACGCCTTTGACCGCAAGGCAGTGCACCGCGCAATCGAAGACTACATCGCCGAGGCGGGCAAGATCAGCCTGTTTGATATTCTGGGCTTTCCGGGCTGGATCCCGCGCCCCGGTCGTACGCTGTCGGGCAAGGCGCTGAAAGACATGAAACAGATGGCTGATGGCGCAATCGAGGCGCGCGCCAAGCGCGGCCCACAAGGCGCGCCTGATCTACTGGATTTGCTACTTGAAGGCGTTGACCCCAAGACCAAGCGCAAGATGAACACTGCTGAACTGCGTGATAATCTGCTAACCTTCATCGTGGCCGGCCACGAGACAACTGCGGTAACGCTGTCATGGGCGTTATACCTGATAGGGTTTGACCAAGCCGTCCAAGAAAAGGCCCGCGCCGAGGCGCAATCAGTCCTGCAAGGTCGCGCAGCAGGCGGTGATGACGTTGAAAACCTGCCCTATGTCCGCCAAGTCATAGACGAGGCTTTGCGGCTGTATCCGCCTGCGGGCCTGATTTCACGCACCGCGCAAAAGGCCGACACGCTGGCAGGCACCGCGATTCGCCCCGGCGATACCGTAATGGTGCCCGTCTATGCCTTGGGACGCCATGAAATGCTGTGGGATGATTCTGACGCCTTTCGGCCCGACCGCTTTGCCGATCGCAAGTCGATCAACCGCTATGCCTACCTGCCCTTTGGCGGCGGGCCGCGCATCTGCATCGGGGCCAGCTTTGCCCTGCAAGAGGCGGTGATTATTCTTGCGACCTTGCTGTCGCGGTTCAAATTTACGGCGGTAAAAGGCAAAAGCCCGGACCCGGTGATGATTCTGACCTTGCGGCCAGAAGGCGGTGTATGGCTCACGGCCGAAGCAGTTTAATCGCAGACCGATTTCAAATCGTCCCACGCAGAATCGTCCAGAATTGGCGCGTAATTGCTGTTCTCATTCGCCGCTGCACGTGCGTTTTCAATGCGGGCTGACAGGCTGGGGTGGCTTAGAAAATGCGCCATCAATGCGTTGCCATCACCATGTTCGGCACGCAATCGTTCAAACATCCTGCCAAGGGCTGCTGGCGATACATTGGCCGCCTCAAGCCGTGTATATCCAAAGGCATCCGCATCCGTTTCGGCCTGCTGGCTGTAATTCGCACTGATCAGGCGTTCGGTCAGAAACAATACCGCCGCACCGCCTGCAAAATCGCCCAACAGCAACCCCAACACACCGATAGAGCCCGCCGATCGCAACGCATGGCGCGTCGGATCCCGGCTGACCACATGGCCAATTTCGTGGGCCAGCACAGCGGCGACCTCGTCCGGGGTTTCGGCCTGGTCAATCAGCCCGCGAAAGATCACGACAAACCCGCCCGGCAGGGCAAAGGCGTTCACCATCTCGTGATCCAACACCTGCACGCTTAGGTTTATGATCGCGTCGCCGCCATTCAGCCCGGCAGTCATCCGCTCCAGCGCGGCAACGCCGGCGGGGTTCTCACAAACTGGCAAAGGGGCCAGCCCGGTATCATCCAGAGCTTGACGAATTTGTTCGAACGTCGCTTCGCCTAACGCGCGCTCTCCCTCGGGGGGGATGAAAACCGCCAAACGGTCGGCCAGCAGTGGCACAAGCACGGTAATCTGCACCGCTACGGCCGCCACTGCGGCCACGGCCCATGCTGCCAGCCTGCCGCGCCCTTTGGGCGGTGCACGGCGCGTCGGGTTCGGCAAATGTGCGATCAGGTCGGGATCGGTCACGAAGAGCCGCGCCAATGGTTCATTGGTCACGCGCAGCATAAAACCTTGCTTGCCCGCACCATCAGGCAAAATGCGGATGTCTTTGACGGGCCAAAACAGCGTGTTGCCGTCATCCAGCCCGATTTGCAAATTCTGGTTCGCAATGTGCAGGCTGACCTCTTGGCTGACGGGACGGTCCCCGTCGAAGTAAGCTGATCCGAACGCGTCAAATCCGATGCTCATATTGCAGCCCCCAGATCCAGCGCTTCGGCAAAACCTTCGGCTTCGGCAAATTCATCGCGGCTGCGCTGGCTGATGTGACGCAGGCCGTAACGCGTTGGAAATGAAAGCGTCTTGGTCATGTGTCGCATCAAGGGATAGGTAACAAACGTGTTATAGACCACGTTCCACATCAGAAATACCACCAGATAAAATGATGCAAACAGAACCAAACGCAGCCCCTGCGAAAGGCCATCCCCCCACGAGAAAGGCCCCGTATCGACCCCCATAAACGCTCCCACGCCAAAGGTGCCGATTGCCCCTAAAATCAGCGCGACGATCCCCAGAACCAGCACCAGATAGGCGATGAAACTGCCGAAAACATAGATGCTTGCGACGCGGGGGCCGCTTAGGCGCGATGCCATCGAAATCCCCTCGGACGTCTTATGGTTCGCCAATATCCGTCTGGAGGCAAAACGGTAGTGGATCGCCCCATAGATCAGCCCCAAAATGCCCACCGGAAAGATCAGCAGACGTTCGACCCCGACGACAGGCATGGCGGTCGTGCCCCCTTCGATCAGTTCGTCAAAACTGCGTGTCACCCCTTCGAGGGTGATGTCAGCCGACACCACGATCGGATCAATCCAAAACAGCCAAAGCGCACCCCCGCCAAGCAACAAAACCGAAAGCACAAACGGGATTGCCGCGCGGTACAGCATCGTCCAGCTGCCGCCCTGATGCAGCCGCGCCGATCCAAAATACGTGCGATCAGTCATGTATTTCTCAAGCCAAAATGTCATGCGGGGCCACAGCAGACCCAAACTGACAATCGTAATCGTCCAATGCACCAAGGCCCGCCATGCATAGCCCCAGGCCCCCTTTTCCAACCCAAAGCGGACCCCGCGCCAGCGCGTGCGCCCCAGAACATACCGTCGTGCGCGGTAGCGTGCATAAAACCACAGCGGAATTACCCCTGCAAAGCTGGCCAGATATCCAAGCGACGCGCTTGAAAACACAGAGAAGCTGACAAACATCAGCACCAGATTTACGATGCCGATATAGAATGTCAGGATCACCACGGCGATGAAGAAACCCAGCAACTTTTCCAGTGGATCGCCGACGTATTCCATCGGATGTCCGCCGGCCCGAATTGACGACCAATACCACCGACGCATCCGCGTTTTCATCCAGAACCGGTAAAACCCCAGCGTCAAAATTGTCAAGAAACCGGTCTTGAGCGCCAACCAAAACAGTGAGCCGCGTTTACCGACAAAGGCCACCTGCATGCCCTCGGGCTGTGCCGCAGGAAAGGTCAGCGCGGCGTCGGTCACGGGGACTGCCGATCAGCCAAAGCGGTTGTCGCGCGGGAAACCACGCGGAGCCATGCGGCCCGATCCTGCGCGTTTTCCGGTCCATTCGGTCAAATCGGATTCCGTGCGCGTGCGCCCCGCCGGATCAAGCCAGCTTAGCCCTTCGGACATGGTAAACGTCGTGGCGTCCGACATGCCGCCGTCTTTGTATTTCTGCAAACGCACGCCTTTGCCACGGCCCATTTCAGGCAGTTCATCAAGGCCGAAAACAAGTACTTTGCGATTCTCGCCAACGACAGCAACGGCGTCGCCCTTGATCGGTGCGCAGATCATCGCCTTGACGTCGCCGCGCACATTCAGGACCTGTTTACCGCTGCGGGTTTGCGCCAATACGTCATCTTCGGGCACCACGAAACCATCCCCGGCTGAGGATGCCACCAGCAGCTTGCGGCCCGGTTTATGGATAAAGATATCAATGATTTGGACTTCGTTCGGCAGGTCCACGATCAACCGCAAGGGTTCGCCCATGCCGCGCCCGCCGGGCAAGCTGACCGCGCCAACCGTATAGAACCGCCCGTTTGATCCGAACACCAACAGCCGGTCAGTGGTTTCAGCATGGAAAACAAAACGCGGGCCGTCACCGTCTTTGAATTTCAACTCGCGATTCAGGTCGATGTGGCCAGTCATCGCACGGATCCAACCCATTTCGGAACAGACCACTGTAATCGGTTCACGGTCGATCATCGCCTCAAGCGGGACATCTTCGACAACACCAGCTTCGGCAAACGTCGTGCGGCGCAGACCAACGCTGACGCCGTCGATCTTCCAGTCCTTGCCGAACTGCTTTTTCGTGGCGCGCAACTGGTCGATGATGCTTTCCCATTGCAGGGCTTCGCTGTCCAACAAGTCTTCCAAACCTGCGCGCTCCGCCATCAATTCCGATTGCTCGCGCAGCAGCTCCATCTCTTCGAGACGGCGCAAAGACCGCAAACGCATGTTCAAAATCGCGTCGGCCTGAATTTCGGTTAGCGAATTTTCAGTGGTCGGCGCAGGCGGCACATAATCGGATTCGTCGGTCGCGCGGATATGCTTTTTGCCCCAATCCTCGGCCATCAAGGCAGCCTTGGGGTCTTCGTCATAGCGGATGATATCGATCACGCGATCTAGATTTAGGAAGGCGATGATGAAACCTTCAAGCACCTCAAGCCGGTGGTCGATTTTCTCCATCCGGTGGACAGACCGGCGCTGCAACACTTCGCGGCGGTGATCAAGGAATGCCCGCAGCACTTCCTTCATCGAACAAACCTTGGGTGTCAGGCCGTCGATCAACACGTTCATGTTAAGCGAAAACCGCACCTCGAGATCGGAGCTGCGGTAGAGCATGCCCATCAGCACCTCGGGATCCACGTTTTTGGACCGTGGCTCGATGATCAGCCGGATGTCTTCGGCCGATTCGTCACGCACATCACCCAGAATAGGGATCTTCTTAAGCTGGATCAGCTCAGCGATCTTTTCGATCAGCTTGGACTTCTGAACCTGATAGGGAATTTCGGTGATGACGATCTGCCAGACACCGCGGCCCAAGTCCTCGACGTTCCACCGGCAGCGCAACCGGAAGCCACCTTTGCCGGTGCGGTAGGCGTTGGCGATATTCTCGGGCGGCTCAACGATAATCCCGCCGGTCGGGAAATCGGGGCCAGGCACAAAATTCAGCAGCGTGTCATCGCGGGCATCGGGGGTCTTGATCAGGTGGATGCAGGCATCAACAAGCTCAGAGATATTATGCGGCGGGATGTTCGTCGCCATGCCCACAGCGATGCCGGACGACCCGTTGGCCAGCAGGTTAGGAAACTGCGCAGGCAGCACCACCGGTTCGGTCAGCGTACCATCATAATTCTCGCGGAAATCGACGGCGTTCTCGTTGAGCCCCTCCAGCATTGCCTCGGCAACGGCGGTCATGCGCGCTTCGGTATATCGGCTGGCGGCGGGGTTATCGCCGTCGATATTGCCAAAATTCCCCTGCCCGTCGACCAGCGGATAGCGGACGTTAAAATCTTGGGCCAAACGGGCCATCGCGTCATAGATCGCGGCATCGCCGTGCGGGTGATAGTTACCCATCACATCGCCGGAAATCTTGGCCGATTTGCGGAACCCGCCGTTGGAACTAAGCCGCAGTTCGCGCATCGCATAAAGAATACGCCGGTGGACAGGTTTTAGCCCGTCACGCGCATCAGGCAGCGCGCGGTGCATGATCGTGGACAGCGCATAGGTCAGATAGCGATCCCCCAACGCAAGGCGCAGGGGTTCGGTTGTATTGCGGGGATCAAGATCTGCTGGATCGGTAATTTCTGCCATCCCCGGTGTTTAGCCAAGCCGGCGTGACGCGGCAAGCGGCTGTTTGCGGCAAAGTGGCTTTGAACGACAACCAAGCGCCGTAGTTTTGTCCCCTTTCGAAAAAGAATTCGGAACCAATTGCGCGTCGATCACGTTAAGTTGTTGTAACATAACAATGTGGGGGCCAGCTGCCCGGTTCCCGATTTGCTGCCAACTTGGGGATTCAACGATGACACGGTTTATTCTACTCACATTCGGCTTTTTGGGTTGGACCTATTACGAGATGAGCGGGGGCGCAGATTTCGAACCCACACGCCCCCAGATGGAAGCAAACGCGTCCGAAACTGAAACGGTCGTAGCACAGACAGCCCCAGCGGCTGTAGAAGCACCAGTAAAAGTTGCCCCGGCGCAGAAAGTTGCCAAAGTGGTGCCTGCCGACACAACGCCCCCGGGTTTTAGCGGCTCTTCAGCCTCCGACTATGTCGTTCGTGCTTCGATGACGGTGGACAACGCACAGGCGGCCACACAGGTAGCGCCAGTAAAATATGTGCCGGTAAAATTCGGATCATCGACGTCCAGCACAGATACGCCCGCCATCATCCCCAGCCTGATCGTCCCCAATGACACCGGCGCAAACATCATCACGTCCAGCGCGACAGACGATATCCGTTCGGTTTCCGGCAATCGGGTAAATGTGCGCGGCGGACCGGGAACAGACTTTGGCGTTGTTACACGTCTTGTCCGCGGCGACGCTGTTGAGGTGATCGAAGACCTTGGCAACGGATGGGTGCAAATGCGCGCAGTTGATGATGGTCGGGTCGGTTGGATCGCCGATTTCCTTCTGACCAGCAGCTAACGCATTGCCATCACACGTAGAACACGCGATGAAAGGCCTCCGAAGCGGGGGCCTGATCTTATGATTGGCAAAACAATTTTGATGACGGGATGTTCGTCGGGCATCGGGTACGCAGCGGCCCATGGGTTGCGTAATCGCGGTTGGCGCGTGTTTGCAGCCTGCCGCCAGCAGGCCGATTGCGACCGCCTGATTGCCGAAGGTTTCGACAGCCCGTTGCTAGACTACACCGATACAGCCAGCATTCACGCGGCCCTTTCACTCGTGCTGAAGGCGACCGGCGGCACATTGGATGCACTTTACAACAACGGTGCCCACGGCACACCGGGCGCTGTCGAAGACCTGCCCACCGATGCCCTGCGCGCCATATTCGAGAGCAACTTTTTCGGCTGGCACGAGTTGACCCGCGCGGTTCTGCCCGTCATGCGGGCCCAAGGATACGGGCGGATTGTTCAATGTTCATCCGTGCTTGGGCTGGTGACCATGCCATGGCGCGGGGCCTATAACGCCACAAAATTCGCGCTTGAGGGTCTGACAGACACGATGCGCATCGAGATGCGCGATACACCTATCAAGATCATCCTGATTGAACCCGGCCCCGTTACATCGAAAATTCGCGTCAATTCGATCCCCCACTTCGAACGCTGGATCAAATGGGAAACGTCGCCGCGCAAAACCCAGTACGAAACCGTCTTGCGCAAGCGTTTGTACGAAAGCCGCGGCCCCGATGCTTTTGAACTGCCCCCCGAAGCCGTGGTCAGAAAGCTGATTAACGCCCTCGAATCGCCGCGACCGCGCCCGCGCTATTATGTCACGACACCGACCTATATCTCCGGTATTTTACGCCGCATCTTGCCGACACGCGCCCTTGATTGGGTGTTGGCACGCTAAATTGAGGTTGCGCAATACGCTTGCCCCGCTACATCTTCGCGCAACACGAAAGGAATGTTCATGCCTGCTGATCCTCTATTCGTCCTCGTTGTCATTGCCGTTATCGCGGTTGTGGTTGTTTTGATCTTCGGGCTTGGCGGCTTTGCGGGTGGCGGCGAATTCAACAAGCGTAATTCAAACAAGCTGATGCGATGGCGGATCATCGCGCAGTTCATCGCGGTCGTTCTGATCGTGATTTATGTCTATTTTCGTAAGGATGCTGGCTGATGGTCGTTCTCAATAAAATCTATACCCGCACCGGCGACAAGGGCGACACAGCGCTTGGAAACGGAAGCCGTGTGCCGAAACACGATGCCCGCGTTGACGCATATGGCACCACGGACGAACTGAACTGCTTTGTCGGCGTTGCCCGCCTTGCCGCCAAAGACGAAACCGATGCGGCGTTGTCGCGAATCCAGAACGACCTGTTTGATATCGGTGCTGACCTGTGCCGCCCCGACATGAGCGCCGACGCCGAAGCCGAATATACCCCCCTGCGCATTGCTCCCGAACAGGTCGACCGCCTAGAGCGCGAAATTGATGTGATGAACGCGAATCTTGAACCGCTGCGCAGCTTTATCCTGCCCGGCGGGACAGATCTGGCCGCGCATCTGCATGTCTGCCGCACCGTGGCGCGCCGCGCAGAGCGACTGACAGTTTTGCTGGCAGAACAAGAAGACGTAAACGAGGCCGCTGTGCGCTATCTGAACCGGCTGAGCGACTGGTTTTTCGTCGCAGCCCGCATCGCAAATAATGTCGGAAAGGACGACGTTTTGTGGGTTCCGGGGGCAAACCGGTAGACAATCGCCCAAAACGCCGCGTCGGAAACACCTGAAACGCCGTTTTTATGCTGTTTCACACCGAAATGCTTCGTTACACCCACACAGAGCTAACATGACCGGGGCGACCAGCCCCAAAGCGTAAACCGAGGAGAAATCGCCCATGAAGGTATTGGTACCTGTTAAGCGCGTGATCGACTACAACGTAAAAGTACGTGTCAAAGCGGACGGAACGGGTGTTGATCTTGCCAACGTAAAAATGTCGATGAACCCGTTCGACGAAATTTCCGTCGAACAGGCAATCCGCCTCAAAGAGGCTGGTCAGGTTGACGAAGTCGTCGTTGTTTCGATTGGCGTGAAGCAGTCGCAAGAAACCTTGCGTACCGCTTTGGCCATGGGTGCTGACCGCGCGATTCTGGTTGTTGCAACCGATGACGTGCACAACGATATCGAGCCACTGACCGTCGCAAAGATCCTCAAGGCAATCGTTGACGAAGAGCAGCCCGGCCTGGTGCTGTGCGGCAAGCAGGCGATTGACAATGACATGAACGCAACAGGCCAGATGCTGTCCGCCCTGCTGGGTTGGTCGCAGGCGACTTTTGCGTCCAAGGTCGAAATTGATGGCGACAGCGCCGTTGTAACACGCGAAGTTGACGGTGGCTTGCAGACGATCAAAGTGTCGATGCCAACGGTCGTGACTGTTGATCTTCGCCTGAACGAGCCGCGTTATGCGTCCTTGCCCAACATCATGAAGGCCAAGAAAAAGCCGATGGATGAAAAGACGCCCGCAGATTACGGCGTTGAAATCGGCAACCGGTTGGAAATTCTGAAAACCGTTGAACCGGCAGAACGTGCAGCCGGTATCAAGGTCGACTCTGTCGATGAACTTGTGGCGAAACTTAAAGAAGCGGGGGCCGTGTAATGGCTGTTCTACTCCTTGCAGAAGTAACTGATGGTGCGTTGGCCATGGACGCCACAGCAAAGGCCGTGACCGCAGCACAAAAGCTGGGCGATGTGACCGTTCTGTGCGCGGGCGGGTCGGCTGCCGCAGCGGGCGAAGAAGCCTCGAAGATCGCTGGCGTGTCCAAGGTACTGGTTGCCGAAGACGACACACTGGGCCACCGTCTGGCAGAATCGACAGCGGCTTTGATCGTATCGATGGCTGGCGATTATGACCACATCGTCGCGCCTGCGACGACAGATGCGAAAAACGTCATGCCGCGCGTCGCAGCCTTGTTGGATGTGATGATTATCTCTGATGCATCAGGCGTGGTTGATGCCAATACGTTCGAGCGTCCGATCTATGCGGGCAACGCGGTCCAGACTGTCAAATCGTCTGACTCCAAGAAGGTCATCACTTTCCGGACATCGACATTTGACGCAGCTGAATTGGGTGGCTCTGCTTCGGTCGAAACCATGTCTGCGGTTGCAGATCCTGGCCTGTCGTCATGGGTCGAAGATCACGTCGCAGCAAGCGACCGTCCCGAACTGACGTCGGCTGGCGTTGTTGTGTCCGGTGGCCGTGGTGTCGGCTCCGAAGATGACTTTGCGTTGATTGAAAAACTTGCCGACAAGCTGGGGGCCGCCGTGGGCGCATCCCGCGCTGCGGTCGATTCGGGCTATGCGCCAAACGACTGGCAGGTTGGACAGACTGGTAAGGTTGTCGCACCCCAGCTTTACGTTGCGGTCGGCATTTCAGGTGCGATTCAGCACCTGGCCGGCATGAAAGACAGCAAGATCATCGTCGCCATTAACAAAGACGAAGAAGCGCCGATCTTTCAGGTTGCCGACTTCGGTCTGGTTGCCGATCTCTTCGAAGCTGTCCCAGAACTGATCGAAAAGCTGTAAGAAAAGCATCCGACAAATTGAAAAGGCCCGCCTGTTTGGCGGGCCTTTTTTTATGAGAGCTCGGCAATTGCTTGGCTAATTGCTGCGGCTGCTTCCTCATGCGCTTGGACGCCCAGCAATTCTTCGGCGGTATGCGCTTCTAGCGGATTGAACACCATCCCGTTGGTGCCGTCCTGCCGGGCACGCCGCGACGGCACAACTTTTACTACCTTGGTCACATAGGGTTCCACCTGTTCCATCATCGAGCGGGTCACGAAAAGTGGGTCAGGTCCCAAACCGGCGTGTTCCGTAGAATGATCAGACGGGCCGTGCCCCGCGAACCATAGCAAGATAGTTTTGCCACGCATCTGCCCCATCATCAGCCGCATCCGCGCGACCCATGCCGACTGCAATTCCTTGTAGACGGTCTCAAAGCGTTCCGGCGATACCTTCTGAAGCCCCATCAACAAATGCTTGTTGAAATGGTATTCCGAGAAATCGACTTCGCGAAATATCGTCCTCAGCAAATCTGATGGCGCTACGAACCGGTCGTTTCGGCGTGGATGCACCGAATAGAACCTGTTCGTCATGTTTTGCGCCCCCATCACCTGCATAACCGTAATCTTGGCATCCGCAGCCGCACCGGGCACAAAAGGATCATGGGCAAAAACGTCTATCCCGGCATTGAGACATCCGAAATTTGCACAAACCAGCCCTGTTTCTTCCTCAACAAGCGACGGGAAGGGTTTTTCAATAAATCGCCCATAGGTTTCAGTGCCACCAACAAAGGCCACATAGGGTTTATCCAGCTTTCGCCTTGGCCCCCTGAATAAAAGTTTTGAAGCGCCATAGCGGCACGGCAAATAGTCCAGGGCCCCCGGCCCCATAGCATCATAGGTCATATCACCCACCTTTTTTAAACTCACCCACCGTCTAGATTGCACATTAGGTTTTGCGATTCCCTTAAGGATTCGATTTATGAAAAGCTGTCGGTAAATCCAGCACTTGCAGGCCCCACCTCGCCCGCCCTATGCTGCGATCAAACAAAAAAGGGACAGGCCATGGACATCCAAACAATCGGCATCGTTGGCGCAGGCCAGATGGGCAACGGGATCGCACATGTGATGGCCCTCGCGGGATATGATGTTTTATTGACTGATGTCAGCGCCGAAGCCCTTCAAAAGGCTGTGGACACGATAACCGGAAATCTGGACCGGCAGGTAGGTCGCGGCAAAGTTCCCGAAGCGGACCGGGACGCGGCGCTTGCTCGGATCACAACCACCCAAACCCTAAGCGATCTTGGGCAGAGTGATCTGGTAATCGAAGCCGCTACGGAGCGCGAAACCGTTAAACAAGCGATTTTCGAAGATCTGATTCCGCATCTAAAGCCAACAACGATTTTGACCTCGAATACCTCTTCAATATCCATCACCAGATTGGCCAGCAGAACCGACCGACCTGAAAAATTCATGGGCTTTCATTTTATGAACCCTGTTCCGGTGATGCAGTTGGTCGAGCTGATACGGGGTATTGCCACAGATAAAGAGACTTTTGCTGCCTGCCGCGCCGTTGTTGACAAACTGGGTAAAACCGCCGCATCCGCCGAGGATTTCCCCGCCTTTATCGTAAACCGCATCCTGATGCCGATGATCAACGAGGCGGTCTATACGCTGTACGAAGGCGTAGGATCGGTTGAATCAATAGATAGTTCATTGAAGCTTGGGGCGAACCACCCGATGGGGCCTCTGGAGCTTGCTGATTTTATCGGGCTTGATACATGCCTCGCCATTATGAACGTATTGCATGACGGCTTGGCAGATACCAAGTATCGCCCTTGCCCATTGCTGACAAAATACGTTGAGGCAGGGTGGTTGGGCCGCAAAACCAATCGCGGATTCTATGATTATCGAGGGGATGTTCCAGTCCCTACGCGTTAAGGGCTGCGACACAGACAAGAGATCGGACTGGGGGCCAGCCCCCAGACCCCCGGGATTTTGGACCATTTGGAAAAGATGATTAGTTCTGTAGTTTAAGAGTATGCGCCCTGAGCCAGGCCATAAAGCCGCGCGGATCGTCAGCATGGGCGGACATCTGTTCGTCGGTCAAGGGATGGCCAACGATGGGACCTTGGGGTTTATTGCAAGCATGGACAATCTCGTGCAGCAGCAACCCTTGGCGGAGCATCGGAGATATCTTATTTGCAATTTGATACGCGCGGCTGTTTGCACCGGGAAATTTCATCGGCACGACCCGCGCATTTGAACGACGGATCAGTTTAGCGGTGAAAACATTCCATTCAGCCTCAATTGCCGGGCCAAAAAACGTGTCAGACGCAGCGACGACACCTGAGGGAAACAAGGCAACAACGCCGCCGGCCTTGAGATGTGCCATCGCTTGGGCCCGCATTTCAACGCCCTTGCGCTGCGCATCGGGATCGTGTGGGAACGGCACCGAGATCATGTAGCTGCCCGCGACCTCGTCAATCGAGGTCAAAAGAGACCGTGTGAGAATGCGGTAATCGGGCCGTACTCGGCCAATAAGATCGGCAAAGATCATCCCGTCCACCATCCCGTGAGGATGATTCGCAACAACAACAACAGGGCCGGTCTTTGGAATACGATCCAACTGTTCTTGTGGTGTGGTCAGATCGATGCCCATGGTATCAAGGGCAGCACGCCAAAACCCTTGCCCTGTCGGCGCGCCTTTACGTTCGAATTCGCGCACAAGCCGCAATACTGACAGCTTACCGGTGAAAAATTCGATCAGGCTGATGACAAATGACTTAAATGGGTGATCAAACGTAGAGGCATAAGAAAGACTGCGGCGGTCGTATTTTGTGGTGGTGAAGGCTTCGGGTGTCACCGATCCGACTACCGGGTCCTGCATCGTCTGTTTTTTGTCCATCACTGGGCGATCCACGTGCCGGGCCGAGTGTTGATCACCGCATCACGCATGGATCAGTTACCTTCGCCAAACTTGTCAGCAACGAGAGCAGTAAGCGCTTCGACCAAAGCCACGGCGTCCGCACCGGTCGTTTGAATATCAATTGTTGTACCTTTCGAGGCCGCAAGCATCAGAAGGCCCATAATGCTGTCCCCCGACGCAGACATGCCGTCCTTGCTGACCTCGGCACGGGCGTCAAAGGCTTCGACGACCTCGACCAGTTTTGCAGATGCACGCGCGTGCAATCCTTTTTCATTCACAATTTTTAATGATATTTGAGGCATGTATATGCGGCCTTGCTATTCTTTGCTGACATTCTGGCTGTCAATATATTTCCTACCCGCAGCCAGTGCGGCACGCACCGCTTCAGGAACATCAAGATCACGAGATTTCGCCAGCTTGATAAGCATCGGTAAATTCGCGCCATATAGAATGCGGCGGTTTTGGGGGCGGCAGGCCAGCAAGCTCAGGTTCGACGGAGAGCCGCCAAAAAGATCTGTAACGACAACAACCCCTTGACCCATGTCAACTTCATCCGCAGCTTCGCAGATTTCCATTTCCTTGGCTTTGCGATCGTGGTCTGCATGAATAGAGATAGCTCGGACACCATTTTGCGATCCAACGACATGTTCGATTGCGGCCAAGTATTCCTTGGCCAGTCCCCCATGTGCAACAATCACAATACCTATCAACGCGTTGTCTCTTCCCGCTTTTTCTGTTCCAGCTCGCGGTGCCTAATTGACACTGGCCAGCCTGCATTCGCAAGACTGAAAGCGTGCTGTTCAGCCAGAGCTACTGACCGGTGTTGCCCCCCCGTACACCCAAATGCAAGAGAGATGTGCGATTTACCTTCTGTCTTGCACGCGGGCAAGATCAAAAGACTGAGATCTAGAACCTGTTTGGCAAAGGCGTCAAACAGCGGATCTTGGCCCACATATTCTGCAACCCGCGCATCGGTCCCGTTCATGCCGCGCAAAGACGGCTCCCAAAAAGGATTTCGTAAAAACCGACAGTCAAACACCATATCCGCGCTACGGGGCAGACCGCGCTTGTAGGAAAACGACTGGACAGAGATGGTCAGGTGATGCGCGCCGCCAACTGCAAACCAGCGCTCCAATTCCTCGCGCAACTGATGGACATTCAAATCACTTGTATCGATCAGAATATCGGCATTGGCACGCACCGGAACCAGCAGTTCTTTCTCTCGGCGAATGCCTTCGACAGGGCTATCTGCTTCTGCCAGCGGATGCCGTCTGCGGGTTTCGGAAAACCGGCGGAGCAATACGTCAGTACTGCAGGTCAGATAGAGCAGATCAACATCAAGATTTTCGCGCGCCCGCAGTTGAGACAAAAGATCATTCACCATGTCGGTTGAAAAATCTCGGTTCCTGGGGTCGATTCCCAATGCCAAGGGCCGCAGCTGTCCCGGTGCGTCCAGCAGCGACAGCAGCATGCGCAAGGGAATATTATCAATGACCTCGAAGCCCGCATCCTCAAGCACGTTAAGCGCAGATGATCGTCCAGCCCCGGCGGGGCCCGTCACCAGAACGATGCGCTTGGTATTGGTTTTTTGTTCATTCATCTTGCTGTGGCTTCATCGTTCTGAGGTAAAGAAGTAGCGCTGCGGGGAAATGCGGCCCGCTGCACCGATGCAAACAAGGGATCACCCTATCAACAAGGGTAACTTCATGCGCAAAAGGAAGGCGCTCTTTTTCATCGTGATCCAGATCTACGGAAAGGTAAATCGATATATCAGAGACAAACGGTAGCGTCAGCAGGCCGACGCCGCGCGCTTCGATACGTCCCTTGATCGTATCCGGTGCCTTTGCCAGCAACCCGTTCCCGACCTGCGATAGCACTGTTCTATCATCTGCGACCAGTGTCGCCCCAAGCGCAATTAGTTGCAATGCGAGCGACGATTTGCCCCTGCCAGATGCGCCAAGGATAACAAGCCCCCGCTGATCCACTGCGACGGTTGTGGCATGAATGATCTGTTGCAAGGCCGGCCTGTCGCCCATCGGCTAGGTCGGTAAACCCACGACAAAGCGGGCGCCAAGTGGCTCTGACGTGATGTCGGCTTCGGTTGGTCGGATGTTTTCTGCCCAGATCACACCGCCATGCGCCTCAACGATTTGCTTGGAAATCGCCAGACCAAGGCCCGAGTTATTGCCAAAATGCTCATCAGGACGCTGGGAATAGAAACGTTTGAAAATCTTCGACAGCGCCTGATCTGGAATTCCCGGGCCGGTATCCTCAACCACCACAAGGACACGGTTCTCGCGCTGGCGCGCCCAAACGCGGATTGCATCGCCATCTTCGCAAAACGACACAGCATTGGTGATCAGATTAACGAAAACCTGTGCCAAGCGCGCCTCAAGCCCGTGTACGATAATCGGGGTCTCTGGCAGGTCAGTGATAAAATCGATGCCCCGCTTGCGCGCATCTTCGCCCAGATATTGCCCTAGATTGCCAATCATTGTCAGCAAATCGAAGGGCTCTTCCTCTTCCTTAACCAGCTCACTGTCGAGCCGTGACGCGTTTGAAATATCGCTGACCAACCGATCAAGTCGTCGCACGTCATGATCAATGACATCCAACAGCTTTTCGCGTTGATCTTCCCGCTTAATCAGCCGGAGCGTCCCCACGGCGGAGCGCAATGACGCCAGCGGGTTCTTGATTTCATGCGCCACATCGGCGGCAAACTGTTCATTCCCGTCAATACGGTTGTAGAGCGCCGACACCATTCCACGCAACGCGCCGGAAAGGCGCCCGATCTCGTCGGGTCTTGCGGTAAGGTCTGGAATACGGATGCGGCCAGGGTTCATCTTGCGCGCATCCTTGTCGCGGCCCAGTTCGGCCGCAGCGGCAAGATCGGCCAACGGGTTCGCGATTGTTGACGCCAAGACCAGGCTCAGGCCAATCGAAACCAGAGTTGCAATGACGAACATCTGCAATACCCGTTCGCGTTCGCCCCGTACAAGTTTATCAATTTCGCCAGCAGCAGACGTCACAGCAACAACGCCGACGGCAACACCGTTTTGCAAAATAGGGGTCGTGACAGTGAACAATGTGCCGCCCTGCGCATCAAGATTATCCCGAATTTGCGTCCCGTTGGCCAGCGCATCCGCGACCAGTGGCTTTAACTGATCGACGATTGGCAGGACTTCCGCAGGCGTATTCTGCCCGAAAGGGCTGGAAAGCTTTGCCCAAAGCCAGCTTAATCCGTCGGTTAAGAGGGTCTTATCGCTTCGGTCGGTATTGGGGGCGATTTTAGCCATACGCCCTTCGGACCGGGCAAGCAGGCTGTCATCAGGGTCGAACACAAAAACCTCGATGCCGCTTCGTAGATCGAGCCGATCAAGGCTGGCCACGACATCAACGTCGGCATCTTCCGAAAGGCTCGTAATAGCACTGCCGGGCAATTGCGCCTCAAACACGCCCGAGATCAGCTCGGCTTCTGAAACAAGGGATGCGCCACGTTGCACTGCAAGGCTGTCGCGAGAGGAATTAAGATAAAGAATACCTGCGACCAAAACATTCAAGGCAATCAGGTTGAACGTTATGATCTTGCGCGTAAGAGGCGACGCACGCAGCGAGAAAAGCCCCCGCCGCGCCCGCTTGACACGCAATTCATCGGTCGCGGTTTTGTCTGGCGCGACCCAATCATCGCCCAGCACAACATCACCGTCCCGAACAGGCGTGGCCATGTCTCGCACAAAATTCCTTTCGGCAATCGCCATAGCTCAGATCACTCTTCGTTATATCTATAGCCGATACCGTAAAGTGTCTCAATCGCCGAGAATCCTTCATCCGCAGTGCGCATCTTCTTGCGCAGGCGCTTGATATGACTGTCGATGGTGCGATCATCCACATAAACTTGATCGTCATAAGCGACGTCCATCAGCTGATCGCGTGATTTCACAAATCCGGGGCGCTGCGCCAACGCCTGAAGCAACAAGAACTCGGTCACTGTCAGCGACACGTCTTTGCCCTTCCAGCTGACGGCATGGCGCAGAGGATCCATCCGCAAATCGCCCCGTTCAATAACTTTCGTCTCTTCGGTATCGCCGACCTCGTTGTTTTCGACGGCATCCTGACGGCGCAAAAGAGCTCGGATGCGTTCGACCAACAGTCTTTGGCTAAAGGGTTTTTTGACATAGTCGTCCGCCCCCATACGCAGCCCCAAGACCTCATCAATCTCGTCATCTTTGGATGTGAGGAAAATAACCGGCATCGCGGTCTTCTGGCGCAAACGCTGTAGCAAATCCATGCCATCCATCCGAGGCATCTTGATGTCCAAGACCGCCATGTCGGGAAGCTTTTTGTTGAACGCGTCCAGTGCAGCCTGACCATCGTTATATGTTTCGACTTCGAAACCTTCTGCTTCAAGAGTCATCGAAACAGACGTCAGGATGTTCCTGTCGTCGTCTACCAATGCGATTCTGGACATTGCCCGTTTCCTTTATGCTGCTCAATTATCATTTGTTTTTCTTTCAGTGATCATCAATTTAACTGAGCGAATCAATCCTAAAGTGCGAATCACCTCTCCTGTCGGCCATATTTCAGCCATAATTTGACAAGGAATGGCTTAATTGCCGCAGTCTTCTCTTTAAAATTGTAGTATATCGGGCGCTAACGGCCCGCTGTTTTTCCAGCTTGGGCAGAGAACCGCGCGATGATGGCGCTAACTGCGTCAAAGCCGACTGTTCATATCACAAATCGACGTGCTAAGACGCCCCCACGGCCCAAGCGGCCGTCCAATTTTTGAAGAAGTAAGCGCCAAATATTGGTGCATCTACAGGAGACATCCCATGACGTTAGGCCGCGTAAATCCGCAATTCCGCCTCGAAGATCAAGGCATTAGCGGGCTAGGTGATGTCTATTACAACATGATAGAGCCCGCCCTGGTCGAAGCTGCTCTCAAGCGCAGCGAAGGCACACTGGGCAAAGGCGGCACGTTCCTAGTCACCACAGGAAAATTCACAGGCCGTTCCCCCAAAGACAAGCATGTCGTCAAAACTGACAGCGTTGCCGATACGATTTGGTGGGAAAACAATGCCGAGATGTCGCCCGAAGGGTTCGACGCGCTGTACCAAGATATGTTGGCCCACATGCAAGGGCGCGACTATTTCGTACAGGACTTGGTTGGTGGTGCAGACCCCAAGCATGCGATCAATGTGCGTATGGTCACTGAACTTGCATGGCACGGTCTGTTCATCCGGCACATGCTGCGCCGCCCCGAACGCGAAGCGCTGAACGATTTCATTGCAGACTTTACCGTGATCAACTGCCCCAGCTTCTCGGCCGATCCGGCAAAGCATGATTGTCGCTCCGAAACCGTGATTGCGATGAACTTTGACAAAAAGATGATTTTGATCGGCGGCACTGAATATGCGGGCGAAAACAAGAAATCCGTCTTCACCCTTCTGAACTATTTGCTGCCCGGCAAAGGCGTTATGCCAATGCATTGTTCTGCCAATCACGCCACGGGCAATCCAGTTGATACAGCAGTCTTTTTCGGTCTGTCCGGCACAGGCAAGACTACCCTGTCCGCCGATCCCGGACGCACGTTGATTGGCGATGATGAACATGGCTGGTCTGACAATGGGACCTTCAATTTTGAAGGCGGCTGTTATGCCAAGACGATCAACCTTAGCCGTGAAGCCGAACCGGAAATTTACGCTACGACCGAAAAATTCGCCACAGTTATCGAAAACATGATCTTTGACGAAGAGACCAAAGAGCTTGATTTCAATGATGACTCTCTGACTGCAAACATGCGCTGCGCCTACCCGCTGCACTATATTTCGAACGCGTCAGCCAAGGCGATCGGCGGTCACCCCAAGAACATCATCATGCTGACCTGTGATGCTTTCGGAGTTCTACCTCCCATTGCTCGCCTCACGCCTGCACAGGCGATGTACCACTTCTTGTCAGGTTTTACGTCAAAAGTTGCCGGCACCGAACGCGGCGTGACCGAACCCGAACCCACATTTTCGACCTGCTTTGGCGCGCCCTTCATGCCAAGACGCCCCGAGGTTTATGGCAACCTGTTGCGCGAAAAGATTGCTGCACACGGCGCGACATGCTGGCTGGTGAACACCGGCTGGACGGGCGGCGCGTACGGCACAGGCAGCCGCATGCCGATCAAGGCAACCCGCGCCCTGTTGACCTCGGCGCTTGAAGGCGGTCTGGCGGACGTTGAATACCGCAAGGATGCGAATTTTGGCTTTGACGTGCCTGTATCTGTCACAGGAGTTGCAGATATTTTGCTGGATCCGCGCCGCACTTGGGACAACCCGGAATCTTATGATCGTCAAGCTGCGAAGCTGGTCAACATGTTCTCGGCCAACTTCGAACAATACATGCCGTACATCGACGAAGATGTGAAAGCCGCCGCAATCGGCTGATCTTAGTGTGATTTAATAAAAATCCGGTCAGAAGCCGCATATTACCGCGGCTTCTGACAACCTATTATCTACGCCGCTTGGGCTGCCAAATCCGAAAGTGGCATCTCGAGAATGAACCGCAGGTCCTCGCTGCTCATGTAAGACATGAAGCCTTCGACTGGCGTGTCGTGCCCCGACAAGAACCACCGCAATGTACCCGGTTCAGTGTGCATATAGCCGTGCCGCGCAGGGAACCCCTTGAAAACAACTGAATTTTGCATGAAGGCGATGATGTAATCCGGATTCCAGTGTTGGATTGCCTGCCAGAACGCATAGCGGCCCAAGACGGACGACAATCCTGCGTTTCGGAATTCTCGTGGTGTGGTGCCGACCCAGAACTCACCATGATAGCAGACCTGCCCCGATATTCGTTGTGCACCGGGACCTGCCCGATAGCGCGACCGCTGCAAGTCGATGTCCACACCGGGGGGCGGAAATTCGATAAACGAGCGACGCAAATGCTCCGCCAAGGTATTCCCCTTAAGATCAAGCATCCGCATTGCCTGCGTGTGCATGATGTCGCCCTTGTCATTGTGCCCTACAATCCAGAACGCATTTTCTTTGGTCATCTCATGCAACGTCGGGTCAAAGGGCATCCCCAAGACATGCCCCGGCCGTGCCGCTGCAATAATCTCTTTGTAGATATCGAAATCATACCCGACAGTCAGCGTTATCCCCGCCTGCTGCAGCAAACTTGTGCTGCTTGCAATAAACCGTTCACCGTCTTGAAAACTATGTAGCGTCACTTGAGGCTCTCCTTTGATGCGTAATCCACCAAAGTTTAACTCAAATCCAAAACGGTTGCTTGGTTTTTGCGATTAGGGGCTAAAACGCCACAATGGCATCAGGTGGCATAACGTCAAGAGTGGTCTGATCCAGCCCCGCAATCGAGATGTGGCGGGACCGGTCAATCGCAGCAATCAATGCAAAACTCCCGTCGGGGAAACGGCTCGCCAATAAAAGTCGTTTATATGCCAAAGGGATAGGCTGCTCGCCCTCTTCCCGTGGGATTTGGGTAACAACCTCGTCAAGCCGCACGCCGCCATTCGCCTGAACCTCCCGAAACGGTGCGTTCAGCATGGCCTCGAATTCTGGACCACCTGGAAATTGTCCCAAGGGGCGCCCTATGCTACTGCGCGCATTCTTCCATCCCCACCACTTTGTATAGAACGATTCTTGCCCCAATTCGATACAAATCCAACCATTTGGCGAATCACGGTAAACCAGCACATAGGGGCGCATCATCTGAAAATTCAGGTGCTCCAACTCGCCCTGACTGTTGACCCAGGCGGCGAAGACCTCGCGCAGCATGTCTGACTCGCCATCCCAAATCTGGGTCAAAGGCTGCTGCTGCTGATAGAAGTTCCAACCGTTAGGTGCCTCATGCTCCAAGCGCAGCAAGCCGCCGACGTGGCGGGTATTGCCTTGCACCCAGATCTTCCCGCGCGCGAGAATATCTATCGCTTCGGGTAAAACCTCAATGCCCCGCTCAGTCAGCTGATAACGGCGTTCATCAACCTCAAACAATGCCGCTCCCATCAATTCTTCCAGCTGCGAAATGTGTCGCCGTACCGTTTGACGGGTGCTTTCAAGCTGTTTGACCGCATGGCTTAGGTTCAGAGTGTCAGCAAGAACAACAAATGACCTGATCATTTCAAACAACAAAGCAGGAATCTTCACCGCTGATGCTGCAGGTGCCACTATTTCAGTCAACTTGTTCATATTTCCCTGATGGTAAGTTTATCATCCATTAGTAAACTATATATAATACATCCAAGTAGGATTTGTAACCACAAATTGAAAAAATCTATCCAATTGATCGCATTGGGCGTTTTGGTGGATGACTGTTCCCACAACAACCAGAGGTATAAGTGAAAATGTCCCATCCAGTAGACATCCATGTAGGTAAGAAGCTGAAACAAATCCGGACTTTGCGCCGACTTTCGCAAACAGACGTTGCCAAACAACTGAAACTTTCGTTTCAACAAATTCAAAAATACGAAATCGGTTCAAACCGTGTGGCCGCCAGCAGACTTTTCGAACTGGCAAAGATTTTGGATGTCTCGCCTTCATTTTTCTTCGAAGGCCTGCATGACAACACCAATGACGCCCCCAAAAGCGATCCTAGCATTGAGATCGTCAGCGCCTTGGCATTAATTAAAGACGACGCAATCAAGTCACGGATCGTGACGTTCATCGAAGACGTTTCAGGTGTGACAGTCGCGCGCCAAAGCTGAAGCAGTCAGCCTAGCAGGCCGCGTCTCACCAGATTCGCGCCCGCAATCAAAAGGATAAAAAGCGTCGCTTTTCGGAACGACGCCTGATCTATCCGGTCCATGATTTTGCTGCCCAGCCACATTCCGGAAAGGGCCGGCAAGATCATAAATACAGAAAATGGTACGGTTTCGGCCCGCAGGACTCCTGACCCGAAGTGGGCGAACAGCAATGCGACGGCCCCAAGCCCATAAATGACACCTTGAACGCGCATCTGGTCGTGTTTCGGTGTCCCTAGCGCAGTTAGATAGGCAACTGTCGGAGGGCCCCAAACACCAGAAACGCCACCGACTGCCCCTGCGAAACCGCCTACCAGCACCTCAATTCTAGAAGACCGTTGTACCAGTGTAAAACTTCGCCCGCTAAGCTGCCAAAGCGCAAACAGGGTAATCGGCACACCAATCACCAACAACATGGTCTGTGACGGCAAAAACCGCACCAATTGCGCTGACAAAACCAGCATGATCCCGCCAGCGATCAAAAACACTTTGAACAATTTCGTAGAGACCCACGCCGCCTTGACCCCTTGCCGTAGGGCTTGGAACAAGTTTGTCGCGACAGTCGGGAATATCAGACCCGCGAGGGCCAGTTCTGGCGGCAGAAAGATCGTCAAACCGGAGATCAACACCAAAGGCATGGCGAATCCCACCATCCCTTTGATAAATCCTGCAACGATTGCCACTGCAAAGGCCAAAGCCAACTCATGCGGGGTCAAGAAACTGAAAAATACGTCCATTTTCCCCTCATATCAGTTCATACGGTAAGCGCACGACAATTTCATCGCGCAATTTTCAACCATTTTGACGCATGAAAACGTATCTTTATTGTGCTGCACCTGCGAAAGGTTTATGTCCCCTTTCATGCTAGAAAAGGACCGTACAGATGGCTCATGATGGACAAGACTTGACGATGGACGCGCAGATCATCGTAGAAGATTTGCTTAAACTCACCGCCGAGGCGCTGCCGCCTGTCGATGGAATTCTTGATCAGGCCAAAGCTTCCGTGCGCGCGCTGGTATCGATTGATGGCCGCGTCTCCAACGCTTTGGTCGAAGCCAATCAAACCGCCGCACATGGATTGGCCTGGCTCGCGACATATGCGCAGTCCTTGAACCAGATGCATCTTTGGGCGGAAAAACTGAATACTGACGGGGTTTTCGGAGAAACCGAACAACTGATTCTCCAGATCGCATTTGGCGAATATCTGTCGCAGATCCACGGTGGCATCCAGATGAACCAAGGCGAAATCCTGCGTCTGCAGGACATGGGTTTGGAACAGGATGCACAGCGCGGCCTACTGAATACTGCCGTGCAACGGCTGACCCAACATGGCAACACCCAAGCCGCCAGAACCCGCTTGGTTGAATTGATGCAAGAACAGTCAGCCAACATCACGGTCGGTCGCTCAGGTCTTGATGATGAACTCGAGATGATTCGCGAGCAGTTCCGCCGCTATGCCATCGACAAAGTTGAACCCTATGCGCACGAATGGCACCTCAAAGATGAATTGATTCCTATGGAGGTGATCAATGAGCTGGCTGAAATGGGTGTTTTTGGCCTGACCATTCCCGAAGAATTTGGCGGTTTTGGCCTATCCAAAGCGTCGATGTGCGTCGTCTCCGAGGAACTTTCGCGCGGCTACATTGGTGTAGGCTCGCTTGCCACCCGCTCGGAAATTGCAGCTGAACTTATCATCGCGGGCGGGACTGACGAACAAAAAGCCAAGTGGCTGCCCCGTATTTCAAGCGCCGAGACCCTGCCGACTGCCGTGTTCACCGAACCCAACACCGGCTCTGACCTTGGGTCGCTGCGCACCCGCGCGGTCAAAGACGGAGAAAACTATACGATCACAGGCAACAAAACCTGGATTACCCACGCTGCACGAACCCATGTGATGACGTTGCTTGCGCGCACTGACCCGAACACAACGGACTATAAAGGTCTGTCGATGTTTCTTGCTGAAAAGACCCCCGGCGACGACGCCAACCCCTTCCCGACCGACGGGATGACAGGCGGCGAAATCGAAGTGCTTGGTTATCGCGGCATGAAAGAATACGAACTGGCGTTTGATGGTTTCAAAGTGGACGGTCAAAACCTGCTGGGTGGCGAAGAGGGCAAAGGTTTCAAGCAATTGATGGAAACCTTTGAATCCGCGCGCATCCAGACTGCTGCCCGCGCCATTGGCGTCGCACAATCCGCGCTTGATATCTCGATGCAATATGCAATCGACCGCAAGCAATTTGGCAAGTCCTTGATAAACTTTCCACGGGTTTCGTCCAAACTGGCAATGATGGCCGTCGAAATCATGATTGCGCGCCAACTGACGTATTTTTCGGCCTTTGAGAAAGATGAAGGCCGTCGCTGCGATGTAGAGGCGGGCATGGCCAAGCTACTTGGCGCACGGGTAGCATGGGCGGCCGCTGACAACGGGCTGCAAATCCACGGCGGCAACGGCTTTGCGCTGGAGTACAAGATCAGCCGCGTGCTGTGCGATGCCCGTATCCTCAATATCTTTGAGGGTGCCGCCGAAATTCAGGCCCAAGTGATTGCGCGACGGCTTCTTGGTTAACCCTCCCCCATCAGCCTGGCGCAGATAATCTGCGTCAGGCGTCATTAAAGGCAGCACCAGATGATCCGCAGCGCTTCCCTAATCATCTGTCTCGCATTGCTAGGTGCCTGCGATCGTGACGAAACGGTTCGGAAATACGGCGCGGCTGATAAAATCTGGGCGCTGACCGAATTGAACGGCACCCCATTCGGCGCGGAAACGGCCCTGTCATTTCAACCAAATAGCCGCATTTCAGGAACAGGCCCCTGCAATGCTTTCAATGGCAAGATGTCCACGCCGTACCCTTGGTTCAAAGTTGAAAACCTTGCTGCAACCAAAAGAATCTGCCCTGGATTGGCCGAAGAAACTGCGTTTTTTAACGCCCTCTCCCAAGCCACGCTTTCCGAGGTATTAGGCCGCACGATGATATTGTCGAACCCTGATGGGCTAAGTATGGTTTTCAACGCTGGCGGCTGAAAGCCTCTACATACCGTGCCCGCGCCTCTGGCAAGGGCTTTCCCCCCAGATCCCGCGCCAGATGTTGCTCCAGAAAATATCCCGTCGTCTTAAATCCCTGCGCAATTTCATCATCGCGCCCCTCGCCCTCTCCGCGCAAAACAGGTGGTAGGGGCAGCATCTTATCGGCCCACTCACCAGCCCCTTCACGTGTGACAGCACGGCCCGATTTTGGCGATACAAAAACCAAGCCTTCAGTCGCCCCCGTTACCGCACAGGCAGTCAAATCAAGGCCATAGCCCATCTCCTCAAGCAGGCTCAGTTCCCATTGCAAATAGGCCAAAGGCCATAGATCACCCTGATCCAGCAAATCCAACAGGGCTTGGGTCCGATGATAAAGCGGCGCATGCGGCTCACGTTCGGGCAAACAAAAGGACAACAATGCCGTCACTGTATTCAGCCCCGCAAGGCTCAACCTATCGTTCATCGCTGATACGGCACGGCTGCGCACAGGTTCCACCGTAAACGCGCCGATATGCCCCTCAAGACGCGCCCGCCACGCAACATCCAACTGCGCGCCCGGTTGCAGGATTGGCGCAATCTTGCGGCTTGTTCCGCCCCGCACAACACCAGCATGGCGCCCCTGCGTTGGGGTAAACACTTCGATAATGGCAGACGTTTCCCCATGTCGCCGCGCGCTCAGTAAAATCCCCTGATCGCGCCACTCCATCAGCTTAGCCCCTCATCCTGCAAAAGATGACGCCCTTGCCGGTCTTCTACTTCGATCACCCAAAGGTCAGGATCAAACCCGCGCTGTTTGGCAATCGACGCGTCCACCTCGGCCTCGCTACCGCTGACCATCTCGACCCAGGCACGCGCGCTGGTCTCCAGATCAAAACTTCTTTGAAACAGTGCCGCCTTGCCATCCAACGTGGCCAGCTTCACCAAAACGGCACCGCCGGTATCATCGCCATGGGCCACGACAAAGGCGGGGATATCATAGACCCGCAACCGCGCCAGATAGGCATCAACCCAAAATCGCGCCGTCAGCCGCGCCATGCGCTACCCCGAATGCCAAATGGAAACGATTCCTTACCGAAGGGTCGGCTGGCACAGCAATCAGGCATTGCCGTCCTTAAACTCCAACCCCATCTCGGTATAGCGCTCGGCCTCGTCCAACCAGTTCGGCCGCACTTTGACCTGCAAGAACAGATGCACCTTCCGGCCCAAAAACTCTTCCAACTCTTCTCGCGCGGCTTTGCTGACGGATTTGATCGTCTCGCCTTTATGACCCAACACGATCCCTTTGTGACCGTCGCGGATCACATAGATCAACTGATCAATCCGGGCGGTGCCATCTTTGCGCTCTTCCCAATTCTCGGTCTCGACCGTCAATTGATAAGGCAGCTCCTGATGCAGGCGCAGGATCAACTTTTCGCGCGTCATTTCTGCTGCGATCATGCGCATGGGCAAATCCGCAATCTGGTCTTCGGGGTACAGCCACGGGCTTTCTGGCAATTCTCCGGCCAGCCAGCTGCGCAATGCATCAACACCGTGCCCCCGCTCGGCCGAGATCATAAAGGTCTCTGCAAAAGGAAAGCGTTCGTTGATTTCCTTGCTAAGGCCCAACAATACGGGTGCTTCGACCCGGTCAATCTTGTTGATGGCAAGCGCCACTTTGCGACCCTGACCCAACCCGTCAAGCCCCTCCAAGATGCGCTCCACCCCTTCGGTGATGCCGCGGTTTGCCTCGATCAGCAACACCACCACATCCGCATCCGCAGCCCCGCCCCAAGCGGCAGCAACCATCGCGCGGTCCAAACGACGGCGCGGCTGGAACAGGCCGGGCGTGTCGACGAAAACCAACTGGCTGTCGCCCTCCATCGCAACACCTCGAATGCGCGCGCGGGTGGTTTGCACCTTATGGGTTACGATCGACACTTTCGCGCCGACCATCCGGTTCAGCAGTGTGGATTTGCCCGCATTGGGCTCACCGATCAGGGCGATAAAGCCGGCGCGGGTGGTCATGTGTTCTTCTCCAATTGCGCCAAAAGCATTTTGGCAGCGGCCTGTTCAGCCTGACGTTTTGATGGGGCAACCGCAACAGCGCTGTCCCCGGTTTGCACCTTGGCAGTAATGGTAAACATTGGTGCATGATCCGGCCCCTGCCGGTCCGTCTGCACATAGGATGGCGGCGGCAGCCCCCGCGCCTGTGCCCATTCTTGCAAGGCGGTTTTCGCATCACGTGCGTCTTGCTTGACGGTTTGAACGCGATCGCCCCACAAGCGCAGAATCAAATCACGAGACGCATCAAACCCGCCGTCCATATAAACTGCGGCGATAATCGCTTCGATCGCGTCGCCCAGCAGGGCCTGCTTGCGCCGCCCCCCCGACAACATCTCGGAGCGGCCAAGTTTGAGCACTGCCCCCATGTCGATATCGCGCGCGACGTCGGCGCAGGCTTCCTTGCGCACCAGCGCATTAAACCGCGGAGCCAATTGCCCTTCGGTCGCTTTGGGGTCCAGTACCAGCAGTGCCTCGGCCATCACCAGTCCCAGCACACGGTCGCCCAGAAACTCCAACCGCTGATTGTCATCCCGGTTGGCCGAAGACATCGACGCATGGGTGACCGCGCGGATCAAAAGTTCAGGCTTGCTGAACGTGTACCCGATACGACCTTCAAAGGCCCGGAGATCCGCGCTTAGCTTCATTTGATTGCTTTAAAGAAGCGGTCGCCGCGCCATGTCCAGAAGAACAGCATCGACCGCCCGCCCGAACTGAACATGATCCGGTCAGCGCGGCCAATCAGGTTCTCGAACGGGACGTATCCCACGCCACCAGCCTGTTGCGCCAAACGGCTGTCGGCCGAATTGTCGCGGTTATCGCCCATAAAGAAATAGTGGCCTTCAGGAACGGCATAGATGCCTGTATTGTCAGACGCTTGATTGCCGATGTTCAGGATCGGATGTTCTACACCATTGGGCAAGGTTTCGATTTGGCGGGATTTCTCGCAGTTGCCACCTTCGCCAACCGCACCGTTTTCACAGCGCGGACGCATGCCTTGGGGGCCTTGGCGGGTCATTTCTTCCTCGAATACGCCATCGGAACGCAGTTCGACAGGCGTGCCATTGATGCTGACCACGCCGTCGGTCACTTGAATTCTGTCACCGGGCAAACCGATCAACCGTTTGATGTAATCCCGGCCCGAAACGGGGTGGCGGAACACCACCACATCGCCACGCTCGGGCTCGGACGCGAACAGGCGTGTGTTGTCGCCATCAAAGGCACCGCAAATATCCTTGGCGTCGATTTCTATGCCGAAACGCGGCACCATGATGCTGGGGCAAGACGCGTAGGAATAGCCATATGCCATCTTGTTAACGAACAGGAAATCACCGATCAGCAACGTCTCTTTCATCGAGCCGGAAGGGATCCAGAAAGGCTGGAAAAACAAGGTCCGGAACACGCCTGCAATGACCAACGCATAGACGATTGTTTTGATGGTTTCGACAAATGCGTTGCCAGTTTTTTCTTTGGCAGCCATAGCGGCGCTCCTGATAATCGGTTTGGGGTTACATGCGGGCAGGACCCGCTCAAGTCAAGCGATCCAAGAGGTCTTTCGGGGGTGTGAAAGGTCGCAATACACGTTAAGATTGGTCCTGCACGATTGGTCGGGCTTCGATGACCACAAATGCCTGCGCCCAAGGGTGATCATCGGTCAGCGTCACGTGGATGATCGCCTCGTGATCAGGCGGGGTCATCTGCGCCAACCGTTCGGCCGCCCACCCTGTTACCTGCATCACCGGCTGCCCCGTACGCAGGTTGCTGACCGCCATATCCCGCCATGCAATCCCCATCCGCAAGCCGGTCCCTAGCGCTTTTGAACAGGCCTCCTTGGCTGCCCAGCGTTTGGCATAGGTTCCGGCGACGTCGCGGCGGCGTTCGGCTTTTTGCTGTTCGACATCGGTAAAAACCCGATTCCGAAACCGGTCGCCAAAGCGATCCAGCGTGCCTTGGATTCGTTCGATATTTGCCAGATCGGTGCCGATTCCTAGGATCATCTTGATGCCTTGCCTAATGCGATGACTGCCGTCTTAATCCGAAATGACGGCAAAGGGAAAATTGAAGCAAAGCCCCGATATCACCAGTGGATCGGCCCTGCCCTGAAAAACGCCGACCGATCGCTACGCGCTGCGTGCGTCGTCCATCAACTGGCGCATCTTGTGGATCGACGGGCCAAGCCCCAAAAATATGGCCTCGCCGATCAGGAAGTGCCCGATGTTGAGCTCTTGCACCTGCGGGAAGGCCGCAATTGGGGCGACCGTGTCATAGGTCAGCCCGTGCCCGGCGTGAATCTCGAGGCCCAGATCGTGCCCGAATTGCGCCATCTCCTCGAGCTTTTGCAATTCCTTTTGCGCCTCTTCCCAATGGCCTTCGGCAAAGGCATCGCAATATGCTCCTGTGTGCAATTCGATGACTTCTGCGCCAATCCGGTTGGCCGCTTCGATCTGGCGTTTTTCGGCGGCGATGAAAATGCTCACGCGGCAACCTGCCTCACGAAGGGGGGCAATGAAATGCGCCAACTTGTTTTCCTCACGCGCGACCTCAAGCCCGCCTTCGGTTGTGCGTTCCTCGCGTTTTTCGGGCACGATGCAAACCGCATGCGGCTTGTGGCGCAGCGCGATCTTTTGCATTTCATCGGTCGCGGCCATCTCAAAGTTAAGGGGCACCGTCAGCACGTCCAGCAGTCCTTCGATATCGGCATCTGTGATGTGGCGGCGGTCTTCGCGCAGATGCGCGGTGATCCCGTCTGCGCCAGCCTCTTGGGCGACGCGCGCCGCGCGCAAAGGATCAGGATAGGCCCCGCCGCGGGCATTTCGAACCGTCGCGACATGGTCGATGTTGACCCCAAGCCGTAGCTTACCTTGCTTTGCCATGATCTCTTCCTTCCTGGGCTGTTTGTTCTGCAGCTTTTTTCGCCTCGGCCTTGGCCACTGCTTTTTTCTTGAGCGCCTCGAACTTGGCCTTGATCAGCCCTTTGCGCCGCTTTTGATACGCGCGCAGCAAAGGGACGGACAGGTAATAGCAGATCGTGGCGCAGATCATACCGGGCACGATGCCGCCGATCAGATAGGGATAAAAAATCTCTCGCCAAAACACGGCAAGCCCGGACCAGTCAGCCGTCTGGCTGGTGAACATCGCGATAAAATTCGACAACAGGTCATGCGCTGCGTCAAAGAACTTGCCGCCAAAGGACCGATGTTCCCCGTCGATCATGGGGGACCCCAATATCCAATGCCCCATCGACAGTGATGACAGGCCAATCGGCACATAGGTCAGCGGATTGCCAAAAAATGTCGCCATCAAAGCCGCCAGAAGATTCCCCCGCATCGCCCGCGAAATCAGCGCCGCTACGATGAAATGCATGCCGTAGAACGGGGTGAACGTTGTGAATACACCCGCCCAAATGCCCCGTGCGATCCGTTCTGGCGTGTCTGGCAACCGCCGCATCCGGTGCTTGACATAATGAAACGCCCGCGTCCAACCGCCGCGCGGCCACATAAATTCGGCCATGGCGCGTAAAGTCGGCTTTGGATCACGGCGTTTGAAAATCAATGGACAGTCCTTGAGGCATGGTTAGGGTCACCGGTTAAGTGTATTACTTCCCGGACTTTACAAGCTTCATATTTCGATATCTGCTGATCTCGGCGACCTCGCTCTCTGCTTCAAGAGTGGGCATAAGCGAATGCAGATGCGCAATATCCCGCAGTTCAACGTAGATCAACAACCGGTAAAAATCAGGCTTGCGATCCAAAAATTCCAAATTGGATATATTGGCTTGGGATTGCCCGATCAAGGTGCAAATCCGCCCCAAAACCCCAGCACCATTGCCGATGGTCAGTTCGATTGTGGCACCATATGCCGCTGGGTGCGGACCCTCGTGCCAACGAAGATCAAGCCAACGTTCCGGTTGATCCTCAAAATCGGCAAGCCGCTCGCAGTCAATCGCGTGGATTGTAACCCCTTTACCGCGATATGTTATGCCAATGATCCGTTCACCGGGCAGCGGCTGGCAACACGGCGCACGATCATACGACTGCCCCGGCTCAAGCCCAACAACAGCGCGCTTGCGGTCCACCTGTTCACCGGGCTTGGGCTGCAGGTGCGGATACACGGCCTGAACCAATTCGCTGCCGGTCATTTCCGCTGATCCAAGCCGGGCCAGCAAATCTTCGGGGCCATCAAGACGCAGATTGCGTGCCGCAGTACGCAGAACCTTTTCCGTGGCGGTCTTGTTGATTTGCTCAAAAGCCGAGCGCGCCAATTCCCGCCCCAAACTGACAAAGCGCGCACGGTCCACCTCGCGCAGGGATCGCCGGATCGCCGTCTTGGCCTTGCCGGTGGTTGCAATATCCAACCAAGTGACCTGCGGGGTCTGGCCTTGGGCTGTTATGATTTCTATCGACTGGCCATTCTTGATGCGCGTCCATAAAGGCACGCGCATTCCGTCGATCTTGGCTCCGACGCAGGCCGACCCGATCCGCGTATGGATCGCATAAGCGAAATCAATCGGGGTGGCCCCACGGGGCAGCTTTACCACCTCGCCCTTAGGGGTAAAGCAGAACACCTGATCGGCGTACATCTCAAGCTTGACTGCCTCGAGGAAGTCTTCGTGATCTTCTTCGGAATCAAGCTGTTCGGTCAGCTGTGCCACCCATTTGACCGGATCGACGGCAAAGGGGTTTCGCGACCGCACACCGTCACGATAGGACCAATGCGCCGCAACGCCGGTTTCGGCCACATCATGCATCTGGCGGGTTCTGATCTGCACTTCGACACGCTTGCCGTCACGCCCTGACACCGTCGTGTGGATGGAACGGTATCCGTTGGTCTTGGGCTGGCTGATGTAATCCTTGAAACGTCCGGGCACCGCGCGCCAGCGACGGTGAATGATCCCCAAGGCGCGATAACATTCATCATCAGACGCCATGATCACCCGGAAACCGTAAATGTCGGACAGCCGCGAGAATGATTGTTCCTTCTCCTGCATCTTGCGCCAGATCGAATAGGGTTTCTTTGCGCGACCAAACACCTCTACTTCGACGCCAGCTTTTTCAAGCTCAAGCCGCATGTCGCCGGTGATCCGCTGGATCACATCGCCCGTTTCGCGTTGCAGCGTAATAAAGCGGCGGATTATTGATTGCCGACCTTCGGGGTTCAGCACGCGAAACGCCAGATCCTCAAGCTCTTCTCGCATCCACTGCATGCCCATACGCCCGGCAAGCGGGGCGTAAATATCCATTGTCTCGCGGGCCTTTTGAACCTGCTTGTCAGGGCGCATGGATTTGATCGTGCGCATGTTGTGCAGACGGTCGGCAAGCTTGACCAATATGACCCTCAGGTCTTTCGACATCGCCATGAACAGCTTGCGAAAGTTCTCGGCCTGCTTTGTCTCGGTCGAATTCAGCTGTAGATTGGTCAGCTTGGTCACACCATCGACCAATTCGGCGACGTCCCGACCGAAACGGCTCTCTACCTCGGCATAGGACGCCTTGGTGTCTTCGATCGTGTCGTGCAGCAGGGCGGTAATGATGGTCGCATCGTCCAGCTGCTGTTCGGTCAGGATTGCCGCAACAGAAACCGGGTGCGTGAAATAGGGTTCGCCCGAATGACGGAACTGCCCTTCATGCATCTGCTGGCCATATTCATAGGCCAGCCTGATGTGCTTTTCGTTGGATTTAGGATTATAGGCGCGGACAAGCGCGATAAGATCTTCAGCCGTAATGTCGGCGGTATTCATGCCTGTACTGCCTTATTGCCCCGAAGGGCGCGGGCGCTAGCCCTGCCCTTGCGCTGCCATCAACTGCCGCAGCAGCATTTCTTCGGACATGCTGTCTTCTTCCGGCTTGTCCTGCTCGCCCCCCATAAGCAACGCCATTGCGTCTTCTTCGGGCTCGTCAACTTCGATCTGGTTCTGGTTGCTCTCGATCAAGCGCTCGCGCAGATCATCAGCCGACTGTGTCTCATCGGCGATTTCCCGCAGGGAAACCACAGGGTTTTTATCATTGTCGCGATCAACGGTCACGGGCGACCCGGCGGCGATTTCGCGAGCACGGTGCGCGGCAAGCATGACAAGCTCGAACCGGTTTGGTACTTTGTCCACACAATCTTCGACGGTGACGCGGGCCATAGGATGATCCAATCATGATATCTATAAGAAGCCGACTATCTAGAAGCCTTCCGCGGAATTTACAAGGTCTTATTGTGCCAATCTCACGCTATCTTTATCTTCTTTTGGCAGGGCATCGAGCATCTGCAAAACACTTAACCCCAAGACAGGATGCACCCAGTCCGGCGCAATATCGGCAAGCGGGACAAGCACGAACGCACGGTCCTGCAAACGTGGATGCGGTAGAACAAGCTGGTTCGGGGCGTGCTTCATCTGGTCATCAAGGGCCAGCATACGCCAATATCCCTGCGTTTGCAGATCAGGGCAAACTTGTGACCCATGCGTCAAAAGGTCCAGATCAACGCTCCGCGCGCTCCACCTGACACTTCTTTCGCGGCCAAGCTCTGCTTCAACCTCGTGAAGAAGACTTAAAACCTGGGCAGGAGCCAAATCTGTATCAACCGCTATCGCAGCGTTAACAAAATCAGGGCCGGAGCCTGACGGAAACGCAGGAGTCGCATAAAGCTGGCTCAACTTGCGAATCGTCATTCCCTTTTCCTTAACAAGATCAACAGCCTTTAAGATGGTTTCCCGAGGCCCACCCACAACTGTAGATTGATTACTACCCAATCCGATCAGCACAGCACTACTACCTTTAGGCGAACGTTTGCCTTGTAAACCCATTGTATCCACTTGCCGCTTCCTCAAATATCCTTAGATATGCCCGTGATATCGGCTGATTTCATCTCCGAGTGTCTCTGCTCCGGCTTGGAGCGTTCACTATGCATATCAGAAATTGAAACGGCCATTTAAGAAAGGCACACCATGTTTTACAAAGACGAACGTCTAGCGTTGTTTATAGACGGGTCAAATCTTTACGCTGCCGCGAAAAGTCTTGGATTCGATATCGACTATAAATTGCTGCGCCAAGAATTTATGCGTCGCGGCAAGTTGCTGCGCGCGTTCTATTACACGGCGCTGCTTGAAAATGAAGAATATTCTCCGATCCGGCCTCTGGTCGATTGGCTGAACTACAACGGCTTTTCCATGGTCACAAAGCCAGCCAAAGAATACACAGACAGCATGGGCCGCCGCAAAGTGAAGGGCAACATGGATATCGAACTAGCCGTCGATGCGATGGAACTGGCCCCGCATCTGGACCACATCGTTATCTTCTCAGGTGATGGCGACTTCCGCCCGTTGGTTGAAAGCCTTCAACGCCAGGGCGTTCGGGTTTCCGTGGTCAGCACGATTCGCAGCCAGCCCCCTATGATATCGGATGATTTGCGCCGTCAGGTCGATAATTTTATCGAACTCGAAGACTTACGCGACGTTATCGGACGCCCTGCACGCGACGTCATCGACGACTGATGGCCAGTGCCCGCGCCCCTCAAACAGGGCGAGTGGGTGCAGATGTATAAAAACGGTTTCGATGCAGGTTAACACGCTCTCTGCCTTGTCTATTGATCAGGATAAAAATCACCGGCTTTGCCCTCATTCTGAGGGAAATTCGCGTGGACGGCAGAATTGCCCGGCAAACGGTTAATCGCACCCCTTGCATCACGCACGGCCATCCTGCCCCCCCAAAAAAACGCGCTGCGCCACTGGTCTGGACGCCACCTCGTGCAGCATTTACCAATGGGGCAAGCCAAGGAGACCGCCATGTCTAAACCGCCTCTCACTCTTTACCTTGCGGCACCACGCGGGTTTTGCGCCGGCGTGGACCGCGCCATCAAGATCGTCGAGATGGCGATCGAGAAATGGGGTGCGCCTGTCTATGTGCGTCATGAAATCGTGCATAATAAATTCGTCGTCGACGGCCTGCGTGACAAAGGTGCCATCTTTGTCGAGGAACTTTCTGAATGTCCCGATGACAGGCCGGTGATTTTTTCCGCCCATGGTGTGCCCAAAGCGGTCCCGGCCAAGGCCGAAGCCCGCAACATGGTCTATGTCGATGCCACCTGCCCCCTGGTCAGCAAGGTCCACATCGAGGCACAGCGCCATGCCGATGCAGGCCTGCAAATGATCATGATCGGCCACGCGGGCCACCCCGAAACCGTCGGCACCATGGGCCAGCTTCCCGAGGGCGAAGTCCTGCTGGTCGAGACCCCCGATGACGTTGCCGTTGTCGATGTACGCGATCCGGAAAAGCTGGCTTATGTCACGCAAACCACGCTGAGTGTTGATGACACTGCCGATATCGTGGCTGCGCTTACGGCGCGGTTCCCTGCCATTGTTGGCCCGCACAAGGAAGATATCTGCTATGCCACCACCAACCGTCAGGAAGCGGTCAAAGCGATGGCCCCCAAATGCGACGCGATGCTGGTTGTGGGTGCGCCAAACTCGTCCAATTCACGCCGACTGGTCGAGGTCGGATCGCGCGCAGGCTGCAGCTATGCACAACTGGTACAGCGCGCCACAGACATAGATTGGCGCAGCCTTGATGGCATAACAAGTATTGGCATCACCGCAGGCGCGTCAGCGCCAGAGCAGTTGATCAACGAGGTCATAGACGCCTTCAAGGACCGTTATGACGTGACCACCGAACTGGTGGAAACCGCCGTTGAAAACGTCGAATTCAAAGTTCCCCGCGTGCTTAGGGTGCCCGCATGAACGGCGTGCCACGCGCCCCGCTTTTGCTTGGGCTGGCCGGGCTTATCCCGTTTGTTTGGGGTGCTTTGACCACGCTCAGCGATCCATTGGCGACATGGGGGGCGGCCAATCTGGGCGGGCGGTTTATTGGTCCGTATATCCAGCTGTTTTACGGTGCCGTCATTTTATCCTTCATGTCCGGTGTCTTGTGGGGTTTTGCCACCAAAGCCACGGGCGCGCGGGCGGCTACGGGCTATGCCTTGTCGGTCATCCCCGCGCTTTGGGCATTTTTCATGACGGGCAATGGGCCGGTCGGCGCGGGTCTGAATTTGATGTTCGGCTTTGCCGGTCTTCTGGTGCTGGATTTCGCGTTTTGGCGGTGGGGCCTTGCCCCTGAATGGTGGCTAAAACTTCGTGTGCTGCTGACCGCAATTGTACTGCTTTGCCTCAGCACCGGCGTGTTTCTGTGACAGACCCGCAAACCCTTGGCGTTTACGCCACCAAGGCCGATGAATACGCAAACGTCACCGCAGGTCTGGCACGCGATCCGTTACTTTCTGCGTTCATCAAAGCCGTGAAACCGGGCGGCAGCGTCCTTGATCTGGGCTGTGGGCCGGGCATTGCAGCAGCTCAGATGGCGCAGGCTGGCCTGCAGGTCACCGCAGTTGATCCCGTGGCTGAAATGATCGCTCTGGCAGCGCAAAACAATGACATCACCGCAAAAATCGGCAGCTTCGATGATCTGGCCGAGACGGATGCCTATGATGGGATCTGGGCGAACTTCTCGCTTTTGCACGCCCCGCGCGCGGACATGCCGCGTCACCTTTCCAACATCGCCCGCGCCTTGCGCCCCGGTGGCATCTTCCACATCGGTGTGAAACTGGGCAGCGGATCCAAGCGTGACCAAATCGGACGCCTTTATACCTACTTCACCGAGGACGAATTGGTGGGCTTACTAACAGACGCAGGCCTAAACGTGTCAGATCGCCAAAAAGGCCGCGATAAGGGGCTGGACGGCACCGATGCAGACTGGTTATGCCTGCGCGCATGGCAAAGTTAATCGCTTATACCGATGGGGCCTGTTCAGGCAATCCCGGCCCCGGCGGCTGGGGTGTTCTGATGCGCGCGGTCGAAGACGGCAAGATCGTCAAACAGCGCGAGCTGAAGGGCGGCGAACCCGATACCACCAACAACCGTATGGAGCTGATGGCCGCGATTAGTGCGCTTGAGGCGTTGGCCCGCCCAACCGAGATCACCATCGTCACGGACAGCAATTACGTGAAAAACGGCATCACCGGCTGGATCTTTGGCTGGAAGAAAAATGGCTGGAAAAACGCCGCGAAAAAGCCCGTGAAAAACGCGGAACTCTGGCAGCGGCTTGATGCTGCAAACGCCAGACACTCGGTTACGTGGGAATGGGTCAAGGGGCACGCGGGCCATCCCGAAAATGAACGCGCGGATGAACTGGCGCGGGCTGGCATGGCCCCGTTCAAAGGCAAATGAGCCTGATCAGCGTTCTCGACTATGCTTCGGTGCTGGTGTTTGCGATCACGGGCGCGTTGGTGGCCAGCCGTGCGCAGCTTGATCTGGTCGGCTTTGCGTTCATCGCCTGCCTGACCGCCTTGGGCGGCGGCACGCTACGCGACCTTCTGCTGGACCGCAACCCGATATTCTGGATTGAAAATCCAGCCTATCTCGGGGCGGCGGCTTTCGCCTCTCTGATCGTTTTCTTCACCGCACACCTGCTGGAAAGCCGGTATCGCACGCTCATCTGGCTCGATAGCTTTGCACTGGCCGTCGCGGTGGCTGCGGGGGCTGGCGTGGCTTTGTCACTGGACCAATCCCCCACAATCGTGGTTCTGATGGGCATGATCACGGGCTGCATGGGGGGGTTGATGCGCGACGTCGTCGTCGGAGAAGTACCCTTGGTCTTGAAGCAGGGCGAACTTTACGTAACGGCCGCTTTTACCGGTGCTGCCACGGCCGTCATCCTTCGGGTGTTTATTGACGATGACGCAATCGCCTTGTTTGCGGGGGCCTGTGTGACGTGGATTTTGCGTGCCGGATCGCTCTACTTCGGATGGAACTTGCCAGTCTACAAAAGCCGCCCGCCCCGCGTTTAGCCCTATTTTCGACGCCAGTGAAACGGCACGATGATCAACGCCCCGATAGAGGACGCAATCGCGTTCAATCCCGGAGAGTTGAACCCGAATCCGAACATCAACCGGACGAAATAGAACAAGAACGCCCCGCCCACACAAATGATGATCGAGGCCAGAATGCCATTGCGGGTAAAGCCTGACTTTTCCGCAAGATAGCCGACGATCCCTGCGATCACGACAGTGCCGATCATTGATGGAAACATGGGTTACCCTTCGCCTAAAATCGTGCCCGACGCGATCTGCGCACCTTGCTGAAACACAGCTACATCCTGCGCTGCTTTTCCTGCGCGTTGCAAGCGGGTCAGTTGCACGGCTCCCTGCCCGCAGGCCACACGAAGGCTGGCATCCAGCACCTCGCCGGGCGCGCCGCTGCCATCGGCCAGCGATGACCCCAAGACTTTGACACGGGTGCCGCCGACTTCAAACCACGCACCGGGAAAAGGCGAAAGCCCCCGGATCAGACGGTCAACCTGCGCCGCAGGTTTGGCCCAGTCTATCCGTGCTTCGGCCTTGTCGATTTTGGCGGCATAGGTCACGCCCTCTGATGGTTGCGGCTCCGGCGTCAGGTCCGGCAATTTCGCAAGGGCGTCGATAATCAGACGCGCGCCCATCTCGCTTAGACGGTCGTGCAGTTGGATCGTGGTCTCTGTCGTCCGGATCGGTGTCGCTTCGCGCAAAAGCACCGGACCTGTGTCCAGCCCCGCCTCCATCTGCATGATGCACACACCGGTCTCAGCGTCGCCTGCCATGATCGCGCGGTGAATGGGGGCAGCGCCGCGCCAGCGCGGCAACAGGCTCGCGTGGATGTTCAAACAGCCCTGCGCAGGCGCACCCAAAACCGCTTGCGGCAAGATCAAGCCATAGGCCACGACTACGGCGATATCCGCATCAAGCGATGCAAACTCGGCCTGCGCCTCGGGCGTTTTAAGCGAAACAGGATGGCGCACCGGCAACCCTAATTCTTCGGCGCGGGTTTGCACCGGGCTGGGACGGTCCTTTTTGCCGCGCCCCGCCGGACGGGGCGGCTGGCAATATACACAGACCACCTCGTGACCGGCCAGCACCAACGCATCCAGCACGGGTACCGAAAATTCGGGCGTTCCCATAAAGATCACGCGCATCGGCCTATCCTTTGAATTTCCGCGCCTTGCGCAGCAGCATGTCCCTGCGCGTCTTGCTTAGATTGTCGAAATACATCTTGCCTGCAAGGTGGTCGATCTGATGCTGGACGCTTGTCGCCTCAAGCCCCACGAAATCGCGGCGCGTCACGACACCGTTTTCGTCCAGATACCGTACCGTCACGCCGCGCGGGCGTTTCACCATTGCCGACACGCCGGGCAGGTTCGGGCTGGCTTCGTCATGCTCATTCAGGATCGCCGAGGCATCAAGGATCACGGGATTAGCCAATCTTATCCGTTTATTGCGCCCTTGCGACGCATCCACGACTGCAACCTGCAACATCACCCCGATCTGCGGCGCAGCAAGGCCAACGCCGGGCATGGCATCCATCGTGTCGATCATGTCGTCCCAAAGACCGCGGATTTCATCGGTGATCTCGGACACTTGTGCGGCGGCAGTTCGCAGGCAAGTGTTGGGCCATGGGATAATCTTGCGAACGCTCATGGCTGGCTATCCTTTGCGACATCTTGTTCAACACGGTCATAAATGACGATCCCGTCAAGATGGTCGTATTCATGCTGCACAATTACGGCCTCGGCACCGGTGAAAAGGCGCTCGTGCGTGCCCGTCCGGTCGGTCCAGCGCAGGGTCACTTCGGCGGCGCGGGCAATATCCATCGGCACTCCGGGGATCGACAGACAGCCCTCTTCACCCGTCAGACGTTCATCCGACAAGGCAATAATCTCAGGGTTCACGCAGGCGATTGGCGTCGGTGTACCTGTTTTCCAACCTGCGTCGAAAACGAAAATACGCTCGCTCCGCCCGACCTGAGGTGCCGCCAGCCCGCGACCGGGCGCGTCATACATCGTATCAAACATATCGGCCAGCAACTGCTCGATTCCAGGGGTGATCTCTAAGACAGGCCTGCAAATTTGCGTCAACCGCGCGTCGGGCCAGATCACGATGTCCAGCACGCTCATCCGCGGGCCAACTCTCGTTTCAGCTTGGTCATCTTGCGCGTGATCATCTGGCGGCGCAGCGGTTTGAGGTAGTCAATGAACAGTTTGCCATCCAGATGGTCAATCTCGTGCTGCACACACGTGGCCCACAGCTTGCTGAATGTCTCGGTCTGCTCGTTCCCGTCACGGTCGATCCAGCGCACGTCGACCTCGGCGGGGCGGGTCACATCGGCGTATTGATCCGGGATCGACAGACAACCTTCCTCGTAAGTGCTCTCTGTGTCCGAAGACGCGATGACTTCTGGGTTGAACATGATCAGCGGGCGCGGTTTTTCGCCCTCTTCCTTGACACAATCCATGACGATCAGACGGTTCAGCACACCGATTTGCGGCGCAGCAAGCCCAATGCCCGGCGCGTCGTACATCGTGGCCAACATATCATCGGCCAGAGTGCGCAATTCATCCGTCATGTCCGTGACGTGGGCGCACAGCTTTTTCAGCCGGGGGTCGGGGTGCAAGATAATATTTCGTTTCATCAGCCTGATTTAAGACAACACCTGCCCCGCTGCAACCTCGGGGCTTGCGATCCGGACGATTAGGTTTAGCGTGCCATCGAAAAATGACAGGAGATCCCAATGAACTTTGACGAAATCATAGACCGGCGCGATACCCATTGTGCGAAATGGGACAAGATGGAGCCGATTTATGGCGTGCCCCGTGACACTGGCATTGCCATGTGGGTCGCTGATATGGATTTCCGTCCGCCTGCCGTGGTGCAAACCGCCCTGCAAAATATGCTGGATCATGGCGTTTACGGGTATTTCGGCGATGACAGCAAATATCTGGGCGCGATCCAGTGGTGGATGGAAAACCGTCACGGCTGGAACGTTGAGCAAGACTGGATCTTCACCACCCACGGTCTGGTCAACGGTACTGCCATGTGCGTCGATGCGTTTACCAAACCTGGCGAAGGTGTTGTCTTGTTCACGCCCGTTTACCATGCCTTTGCGCGGGTGATTACCGCTGCGGATCGCAAGGTGGTCGAATGCGAGATGGTGAACAACCAAGGTCGCTACGAGCTGGATTTCGATTCCTATGACGCCCAAATGACCGGCAACGAGACGCTGCTGGTGTTCTGTTCGCCCCACAACCCCAGCGGGCGGGTCTGGACCAAAGACGAACTTGCGCAGGTCGCAGCCTTTGCCAAGCGCCACGATCTTGTGCTTGTGTCCGACGAGATTCACCATGATCTGGTGATGCCCGGCCATACCCACACGCCGATGGCGCTGATCGAGGGGGTTGCAGACCGTCTGGTGATGATGACCGCAACAACCAAGACCTTCAATATCGCAGGCTGCCATTCAGGCAATGTGATCATTCCGGACCCAAAGCTGCGCACGGTTTTTGCTGAACGCATGGCGGCAATGGGGCTGTCCCCCAATTCATTCGGGTTGTTCATGGCAACCGCAGCCTATTCCCCAGAAGGGGCCACGTGGGTGGATGAACTGGTTCTGTATCTGGATGGCAACCGACGTCTGTTTGATGAAGCGGTCAACGCCATTCCCGGGCTGAAATCCATGGCGCTGGAATCGACCTATCTGGCGTGGGTCGATTTTGCCGACACCGGAATGGCACAGTCAGAGTTCACCAAACGGATCGAGCAGACAGCAGCCATCGCCGCCAATCACGGGCCGACGTTTGGCAAGGGCGGCGAGAGCTTTATGCGCTTTAACATCGCCACACCCCGCGCGCGCGTAGAAGAGGCCTGCAACCGCCTACGCGACGCGTTCAAAGACCTGCAGTAAATCTAGATCGCTGCGTCGTGAGCAATAAGGCCCACCGGCGCATCGGCCGCTTTCTCAAAATCAAGCGCGGGCTTTTGTGCAACTTTGGTGGCGCGCTTGAATTCGAACTGCATCTCGCCGCCTTCTTCCTGGGCGGCGATGATCAGGCACTGAAACAAATGCGTTGCACCGTCATGCAAATCGACCAAGCCGCGCAACTGCGGGGCTGTTTCAGCCTCCATCGAGAAACCTGTGCCCCAGTGGCGCAACACCTTGTAGCGCATCCCGTCCACTTCAAGCCAAAGGCGTGACGCCTTGCGCAAACTGTCCACACGCGCAGCATCTAGACCCGCCTGGATTTCTTTTGATAGTTGAAATTCCACAATATTTCCCCCGGTCACTGCAAAAACCAAACTGCCTTATCTGGCGTCAAAATCAAGCGATTCTAAAAATTTTCTGCCCCTGCGCCCATGCAGACCTAATGTGCGGTCCTGCCCATGGTCAAAAAAATCACTTACGCTAACCTTTACACAGATATGTAAAGGAGATGCGAATGGGACTCTTGGTTGATGGTGTCTGGCAGGACCAGTGGTACGATACGAAATCGTCGGGCGGAAAATTCGAACGCTCTGCCGCAAAGTTCCGCAATTGGATCACGGCAGATGGTGCCGCAGGCCCGTCGGGCGATGCGGGCTTCAAAGCTGAAACTGGCCGCTATCATCTTTACGTCAGCTATGCCTGTCCTTGGGCGCACCGCGCCTTGGTCTTTCGCGCCCTCAAGGGGCTTGAGGATCACATAAGTGTTTCAGTGGTACATCCGGATATGCTGGGCGAAGGTTGGACTTTTGACACCGATTTCGACGGTGCAACGGGTGACACTCTTTTCGACCTGCCCTTTGCGCGCGACATTTACACCAAGGCCGATCCGAAATTCAGCGGGCGCGTCACCGTGCCAATCTTGTGGGACAAGACGCAAGGCACCATCGTGTCCAACGAATCCTCCGAGATCATCCGCATGTTTAACAGTGCCTTTGACGCCATCACCGGCAACACCGATGATTACTGGCCGCAGCCGCTGCGCGCCCAAATCGAAGAGGTCAACAACCGCATCTATGACACCGTGAATAATGGGGTCTACCAAGCGGGGTTTGCCAGCACCCAAGACGCTTATGACGCAGCAGTCGTGCCGCTGTTCGACAGCCTTGAGTGGATCGAAGGCATCCTGTCCTCAAACCGCTATCTGCTAGGCGACACCCTGACCGAGGCAGACTGGCGTCTGTTCACGACGCTGGTGCGGTTCGATATGGTTTATCACCTGCATTTCAAATGTAATCGAAAGCGGATTATCGATTATCCAAACCTTTGGGCCTATACCCGCGAGCTGTACCAAATGCCCGGCATCGCAGACACCGTAGTGATGGATCACATCGTCCGTCACTATCACTACAGCCACGATATGATTAATCCCAACCGGATCATTCCCATCAACCCGGTGCTTGATTTCATGGCCCCACATGGGCGTGGCTAGGGCAGGTTAGCAGGCACGGCTGCCGCAATGTTCAACCAGCGCCGCCAGATCCTCTGGCGGTGTCGCAGAGGGGACAAAGGCATCGGCGTTCGCACAATGGGCAAAAATCGACCCGTCCGAAAAGAACGACGTGTTCGTCACAAAAATAATGCGTGCCTTTGGTCGCTTGTAATTCGCATAATCTGCGACGGCCAATGCGGCACCCTCCTTCAAAAATAGATCGAGGATGATGATGTCTGCGGAATGGATCGAAAGACGCGTAATTGCCTCTTCTTGGGTCGCCACGCAAGCGACGTCCATTCCCTGTCTCTCAAGATGACGCTGCCAAAGCGCCCCAAGATCTGATTGGCTTTCGACAATCAAAATATTCATTTTCCCCCGCAGCAATATATTGCTTCATAATTAACTTATCTATGACTCTGAAGTGCCGCTCTAAGCGTTAACAAATCGTTAAGAACTGCGACCGACAGGGAGGGTTCCGTAGCGTTAGGGATAGGTTAATTTTTAGATCGAAGCCTGCATTATCTCGCGCAACGAGCCTAATCTGCCGCTTCCGCCAATCTGCATGGACATACAACCTGTTCTTGGCCTCGTTTCTGGCGGTGACGCAGTCGGCTATCACAGGATTGGGAAAGGCAAAATTTCGATGGCCACGATATCCCAAAAGGCCTAAGCCACCAAAGTCGCCGCCTTTTTCAGATCAACCGACACCAATTGGCTGACACCTTGTTCGGCCATGGTAACCCCGAACAAACGGTCCATCCGCGCCATCGTCACCGCGTGGTGGGTGATGATCAAGAACCGCGTGTTCGTCTGCCGGCACATCTCGTCCAGCAGATCACAAAAGCGTGTGACATTGGCATCATCCAAAGGCGCGTCAACTTCGTCCAGAACGCAAATCGGTGCGGGGTTGGCAAGGAAAACCGCGAAAATCAACGCCATCGCGGTCAAGGTCTGCTCTCCCCCCGACAACAGGCTGAGCGTGCTCAGCTTTTTGCCCGGTGGTTGGCACATGATCTCTAGTCCGGCTTCAAGCGGGTCATCGGATTCAACCATTACCAGATTGGCCTCTCCGCCGTTGAACAAATGTCGGAACAGCATCGAGAAATTGCTGTTCACCTGTTCGAATGCGGTCAAAAGCCGCTCGCGCCCTTCGCGGTTCAAGCTTGAAATACCGCTGCGCAGGGTCTTGATCGCCTCGGAAAGGTCTGCCTTTTCGGTGGTAAGAGTATCGTATTCCTCCTGCACCTCCTTCGCATCTTCCTCGGCGCGCAGGTTTACCGCCCCCAACGCCTCGCGCTGACGTTTCAGACGGTTCACATCAGCCTCATGCGCATCGGACCCCGGCATCTGATCAGGATCGACATCAAGCGATGCCAGCAATTGGGTCGGCGTCATCTGCTGGTCTTCGGAGATTCGTTCGGCGGCATAGGCGACAGTTTCTTTGGCAGCCTCGGCGCGGGCGTCAGATCGTGCGCGCGCCTCGCGGGCTTCCGACGCAAGGCGTTCGGCTTCGCGTTCTGCCAATGTGGTTTCACGCAGCGCCGTTTCAGCCGCCGACAGCTTGTCCGACGCGTCCGCCTTGCGGTCCTCAGCGGTCGTGATCGCGTGGGTCAACTCTTCACGCTTGGCCGCAATTTCAGCGGGGACGGCACCCGCCTCTTTCAGCTCCGCCTCTGACGTCGTTTTACGGTCAATCAGCTCGGTACTGTGCTTTTCTGCGGTCTCAAGCCGGTAGCGCCACCCGCTAAGTTCTTTCGTGACTTCCTGCGACCGCTTCAACCGCGCAGCGCCTTCGCGGCGCAATTCATCATGGGCCGAACGGCGCGACATCATCGCAATCCGCGCGCCTTCAACCGTCATCCGCAAGGCTTCGACATCGGCGCGTGCCTCTGCGACGTCTTCCAGATCCGCCAAGGCGCGCTCTGCCTGCGTAACCTGATGACGCCCTTCCATCGCCTCTTCTTCGTGGCGCGTCACGGCAAGGCCAAGACTTTCCACCCGCCCTTCTGCCAGATTCCGATCCGCCTCGGCACGGCTTAGCGCGCGGCCCGCATCTGCAACGGCACGGTCGGCATCACGGCGCGCGTCGCGGGCGCGCTTGTCGGCTTCTGTCTGGGCGGTCAATCTGTGCTGCAACGCCTCATGCGCATCCTGTGCCCCTTCAGCGCGCTGGCTGGCCTGCTCAAGCGCCTGTTTCAACACCTCAAGCCGGTTAATCTGTTGCAAACGCAGCGCCGCAGCAGATGGCGCGTCTTCTGCCCACGCCCTGAAACCGTCCCACCGCCACAAATCGCCTTCAGGCGACACCAACCGCTGGCCGGGCAAAAGCGCCGACTGCAAACGCGGTCCGTCATCTGCATCGACAAGACCGATCTGGCTCATCCGACGGGCCAAGACATCGGGAACCGAAACATGCGCCGTCAGCGCCGTCACACCCCCGGGCAAAGGTTGCGTCGCCTCGTAGGCTGGCAAAACGGCCCAGCCGGACGGGCCGTCCGCATCGACCTGCGGTGCCCGCAGATCATCCGCAAGCGCCGCCCCAAGGGCTTTTTCGAAACCGTGTTCAACCTGCAGACGATCCAGTATCTGGCCACCCTCTGCCGTGTCGCGTTCAACCAGCTTGGCCAAGGCACCTGCCTCGGCGCGCAGCGCGTTCATTTCACCTTCGGCTTCAGATCGTTCCGCACGCGCTTCAGCCTCGCGCGACTGAGTCGCGGCACGGGCTTCTTCGGCTTCGATCAAGGCGTCTTCTGCAGCATCGGCTTGGGCAGTCGCCGTCGCTTCGGCTGTCTGTGCCGCCTCGAAATCAACGGCAGCTTTTGCCATCGCCGCCTGGCTGTTTTGCACTGCCTCACGGGCTCTCATCGCTTCTGTCTCGGACTTTTGCAGGGTCTTGCGGGTGTCCGTCAAAAGACGCTCGGCTGAGCCATGTCGCGCGACCAGACGGGCGACATCTTCGGTCAACTGAGAAAGCTCGGCCTCGCTTGTTTGCAAAATCGATGCTGCCTCGTGCGCGAATTCTGCAGCATCCTCAAGCGCATCGCCATGTCCCTCGCTTGCTTTCTCAAGCTCGCGGGCCTCCCACTCCAGCCGTTCAATCGTTTCGCCAGCATCCTTGTTCAGGCCCGACTCGCGGTCGATATCGCGGGCAAGCTGTGCAATGCGTTTGGTCAGTGCGTCAATTGTGGCTTGTGCGCGGGTTTCATGATCGGTCAGCGTATCGCGCTGAACCCCTAGCCGTTGCAAGACTGCCACTGCGATCGCGTCTTCCTCGCGCAACGGCGGCAAGGCATCCTCGGCCGTTTGCCGCGTCTTGGCAGCATGGCGCACTGCGCCCTCTGCTTGGGTGGCAGCAGCAGTGCGGGCACGCAGGTCTTCGGCCGCCGCTGCGCGTGCGTCATCTGCCTCGCGCCACCGCCGGTACAACAGCATGCCTTCACTCTTGCGCAGATCATTTCCGATCTCGCGGTACCGCGCGGCCTGGCGCGCCTGACGGCCAAGTTGCGCCAATTGGGTCGCAAGCTGTTCAACCACGTCATCAACACGGGCAAGGTTGGTCTCGGCACCGTTCAGCTTCAGCTCCGCCTCGTGACGACGGGCATAGAGACCAGAAATCCCTGCTGCCTCTTCCAGAATGCGACGGCGGTTCTTGGGCTTGGCATTGATCAGCTCAGAAATCTGGCCCTGACGGACCAACGCAGGCGAATGCGATCCCGTTGACGCATCAGCGAACAGCATCTGCACATCACGTGCCCGCACGTCCTTGCCAGCGGCCTTGTAGGCACTGCCCACGTCGCGGGTAATCCGGCGGATGATTTCAATCTGGTCCGTGTCGTTAAAGCCAGCCGGGGCCAGCCGTTCGGTGTTGTCGATGTGCAATGCGACTTCGGCGAAATTGCGCGCCGGACGCGTTGCGGCACCCGCAAAGATCACATCCTCCATCCCGCCGCCGCGCATCGCTGTGGGGCGGTTTTCCCCCATAACCCAACGCAGTGCCTCGAGAAGGTTGGATTTGCCACAGCCATTGGGACCAACCACGCCGGTCAGCCCATCCGCGATCACCAGATCAGTCGGATCCACAAAGCTTTTGAAGCCCGTCAGTCTAAGCTTGGAAAAGCGCAATCTTTAGTCCGTCAAATTGATTCCCTTGGTGGGACAGGTGCTGCGATCAACGCCTGCAAGTCAATTGAAAGACACGAATGGCAGCGGATCATGGCCGTGTTATCCACAAGATATCACCCTATGGCGAGCTTGTGCAGATCGCGCCGACTTTGGGCAGCCCACGCGCTGCGACCCCGACATCCGGCAGCGGAACGCAGTTTTTCGCCAGATAGGGCGCGGTGCCTTTGCCCTTGCACGACAGCCGTCCGGTTGCCAGCGCCTGATCCCCCAAGACGTCCAGCACCTTGCAGCCGCTGACCTGAGCCATAGCAAATGCAGCGCGTTGCCGGATCGGGCCGAAACGAGGGGCGTATTCCGGGTTAACGCGCACCGCTTCGGCCAGATCCCCCTTTACGCGGACGTCGAAAACGGACCCCTCTACCGTGACTCTGGTCGGCGGCACGTCGCGAAAATGCGGACCAGGCGTGTTGCAAGCGGCAAGAAATACCAACGCAAGAAGGATGATTAAGATTTTCATACCTACGCGCTAACCACTATTGGTTAATGGTTTGTGAATGCGGTGCCGGAGTGCCATATATAAACGCATTGAAGCAGCGGGCCGCTGGTCATACAATTTGACCAATTCAAGGAAGCCCCTATGCCATTTCACCCCGTATCATCTGAAAAACTGTCTCAGGCGGTCGTCCGTCAGGTCGAAAAGCTGATCCTGCGGGGCATTTTGCGCCCCGGAGAACGGCTGCCGTCCGAGCGTGAACTGGCAGAGCGGCTTGCCGTATCCCGCCCTTCCCTACGGGACGCGATTGCACAATTGCAAGAAAGCGGATTGTTGACGGCAAAACCGGGTGCTGGTGTCTATGTGGCAGATGTCCTGGGCGGGGCCTTTGCGCCGTCTTTGATCGACTTGTTCGCCCGCCATGATGAAGCGGTTTTCGACTATCTGTCCTTTCGCCGCGATCTTGAGGGGCTGGCCGCCGAACGCGCTGCACGACTAGGATCGGACATTGATCTTGAGGTCATTCAAACTGTTTTTACCAAGATGGAAGCCGCCCATCAAAAACGAAATGCCGAAGACGAGGCACAGCTGGACGCCCAGTTCCACATGGCCATCATCGAGGCCAGCCATAATGTCGTGATGCTGCATATGATGCGGTCGATGTATGACCTGCTGCGCGGCGGTGTGTTTTACAACCGCCAGATTATGTTCAAGCAGCGCACGACGCGGTCTGCCCTGTTAGACCAACACCGCGCGATCAATGACGCGCTACAACACCGTGACCCCGCCGCCGCGCGTGAAGCCGTCGAAGCGCATTTGAACTATGTTGAAAACGCCCTGCGAGACCAGCAGAAATCCGAGCGCAACGAAGAAGTCGCCCGTCAGCGCCTAGAGCACGCGACCCAGACCGACTGACACAACAATCTAATTGAAAGAAGGTGCCGGTTTTAACGACAAAAGGCCCCGAAGATGCTTCGAGGCCTTTTTAAATTTTGATCTAAAGAGCTTTAGTGCAGTTTGCTGTCCACATCCGCGATTGCGGCGTCAATCAGCGCATTGCCTTCGGCGGCTGTCATCTGCTTGGCGATGACGTCTTTGGCTGAGGCGATCGCGATAATAATCGCTTGGTCACGGACCTCTTTGACGGCAGCAGCTTGGGCAGATTCAATCTGGTCCTGCGCAGTTGCCACACGGCGTGCAATCGATTTTTCAAGATCGGCGCGCGCCTGATCAGCGGCCTCTTGTGCTTCGGCTTTGGCAGCGGTCACAATGCGATCCGCCTGATCCTTGACCTCTTGTTGCTTGCGCTCATAGCTGGCCAGCAATGTCTGCGCTTCTTCGCGCAGGGCACGTGCCTCTTCCAACTCGGACTTGATGCCTGTTGCACGTTTGTCCAGCATGCCACCGATCAAGGAAGGCACCTTGAAATAGAACAACACGCCGATGAAAAGGATGAACGCCAGCAGCACCACAAAGTCGGTGTTGTGCAGCGATACGAACGCACCGCCAGCAGCAAATGCAGGCGAGGCAACCATAGCCGCGATCAAAGCAGAGAAAGTCAAACGCATGGCTTATCCTTTCATCCGGGCATCGACAGCCGCGGAAACAGTTTTCGCATCAGCAGAACCGCCCAATGCCGCAACAATCGCCTGAGCGGTGTCTTTCGCAACATCTTCCACGTTCTTCATCGCGCCTTCGCGAATTTCAGAAATGGCCTTTTCGGATTCAACAGCCTTGGCTGCGATGTCGGCATCTGCCACGGCAACCGCCTTGTCCAGATCGGCCTGAATATCCGCTTTGGCTTCAGAGATGATGCGCTGCGCTTCTGCGCGGGCATCGATCAAAGCTTTGTCATATTGTGCTTCTGCTTCTGTCGCCTTGACCTTCAGGTCTTCGGCAGCAGCAATGTCATTCGTAATCGTGCCCTGACGTTCCGCCAGAACAGACCCGATGCGCGGCAAAGCAACCCGCGAAAGGATAAAATAGATCGCGACCAGCGCAACGACCAGCCAGAAAATCTGGTTGCCGAACCATTCGCCACAAAGCTGCGGCATGCCAATGGCACTGCCAAATTCACTGACACATGTGCCAGCGATTTCCATATCAATCGGTTCAGTCGCCATATTGGCCTCCTGTCAAACCAGTCAAATCCCTTGGGCAGCGCACATCTGCGCGCTGCCCGAAGCGTAAGGAAGTGTCAGTCTGACGCTTAAACGGCGAACATCAACAGCAGAGCGACGAGGAACGAGAAGATCCCCAGAGCTTCTGCAAAGGCGATGCCGATGAAGAGTGTTGCAGTCTGACCAGCAGCTGCCGAAGGGTTGCGCAGTGCGCCGGCAAGGTAGTTGCCTGCAACGTTGCCCACACCGACTGCCGCGCCGCCCATGCCCATGCATGCCAGACCCGCGCCAATGTATGCGCCCATTTGTACGATATCGCCTTCCATGAGAATTCTCCTTACGATGGAATTGAGGTGATGAGGTGGGTCAGGTCAGAATGACCCGCACCCGTTGTTAGTGATGCGGATGAAGAGCGTCTTTCAGATAGACACACGTCAGAATGGTGAACACGTAAGCCTGGATAAACGACACCAGAATTTCGAGGCCATACATCGCAGTGATTGCAACGATGGACAAAGGTGCGATCGCTGCAATCGCGGCAAAGCCGGCGAAAACCTTGATCACGGCGTGGCCCGCCATCATGTTGCCCGCCAAACGAATGGAGTGGCTAACGGGGCGCACGAAATACGAGATAATTTCGATCAGTGCCAGAATGGGGCGCAGCGGCAGCGGCGCGCTGGATACCCAGAACAAGCTAAGGAAGGACGCGCCGTTCTTGACGAAACCAAGGATGGTGACACCAAAGAATACTGCAAATGCCATCAGCGCGGTCACAGCGATGTGCGACGTCGGCGTAAAGGCCATCGGCAGCAGGCCGAGAAAGTTCGCGAAGACAATGAACATGAACAGCGTCATGATGTAGGGGAAATACTTGACCCCGTCTTTGCCGCAGATGTCTTCGACCATCTTGTAGATAAAGCCATAGGCCAATTCGGCCACTGACTGCATCCGGCCCGGAATAACGGACCGCTTTGATGTGCCCAAAACCAGCAAGGCAAACACTGCAAGAACGGCCAACGCCATCCATACGGTCGCGTTGGTGATTGTGTACCATGAAACAGCGCCGTCGCCGAAGAATGGCTCAACGATGAACTGGTCCATCGGGTGGAAAACCAAGCCCGCTTCTTCGCCGTGTGCTTCTGCTGCCATTTCAGGCCCCTTTGTTCTCGTCGGCCAGATTGGCCACTTTCTTTTCCTGGATCTCCTTAGCGGAGCGGAGCATCGTTTTTACCCCAGCCGCAAGGCCCAGCATGACAAACAGCACCATGAATAACGGCAGCGTTCCAAAGAACCAGTCCAACGTATATCCGATGCCAAAACCGATCCCGAGACCGGCGCAAAGTTCAATCACCATCCGCCATGCAAGCGATGCCTGCGAATAATGCTCATCTACTCGGGGTTTTGGCGCTTGCGACAGCTTTGCCGCTGCGATCTTTGCCTCAAGCTGCTTTAGCCGCTGCTGTTGGTCCGGATCAGTCACGCCTAAATCCCTTTGGATGTCTTGGGCAGTAGCTACTTTTACCGACGATCAGAGTCAACCATGCCTTAAGATCAGCCAACTCATTGAATTGATATGATATTTGACCGAACAACCTGCGACAAATTGGCAAACGCCACGGATCAAGCGGCCCGTTTTCCGCCCTATCGTTATTCAACCTTTTGGTTGAGGGTTGTTTAGGTTAGTTAAACAGCCACCGATCAGGCCCCATTAATCAGGTTAGCAATCACCAACATGACCGCTTCGCTAGATGCCATCTTTGCCGCCCTCGCCGACCCCACGCGCCGCGCCATTCTGGCGATGCTGCTTGAGGATGACATGGCCGTCACCGATGTGGCCGATCCGTTTGAGATGTCTTTGGCCGCGATTTCGAAACACTTGGCGGTGCTGGAACGGGCCGGTCTAATTGCCCAGGAAAAACGCGGGCGCCTAAAGTGGTGCAAACTTGAACCGCGCGCGTTGAAAACCCCATCCGTGTGGATGCAGGGTTTCGGCCAATTCGAGCCGGTCAATCTGGATGATTTTGAAAGGTTTCTTGCAGCAGAGATACCAGTGGTACCTTCAGATGCTGGCAAACAAGTGGTCGAAGATGAGGGGTAGTTGACCCTCTCGTGACGAGGTTACACACAAGAGGGCCACCACAGAGTTGTCAGACGAGACCTGCAAGCCGCAGAACAGCCAAAACAACTACAATCAAACCGATTACATAAATAACGCTACGCATAACAATGTTCCCTTCATGAACTTTCTGTGATGTTAACACCATGTGCGGCAAAAGGTTCCGGGAATAATCAAACTTAAGTAACGATACTGTCGTTTTTTAGCAGTAAATACAGCGCCAGAATTGTTAGCGCGACCCCGCCAAATACCAACGCAGAAGGCGCGCCGTTGCCCAAGCCGATTTCCCACAGGATGACCCAGCTTGGCGTCAGATAGGTATAGGCCATCACCTTGGCCGATGGCAGCCGCAGCGACGCAAATTGCAGCAGCACGAAGGTGGCCGCCGACGCAAATATCGCGACATAGAATATGGTGATCCAGACAATCGCCGGAAGCGTCAGCCAATCGGTCCCCAACACATCGCGCCAGCCATAGACAAACAGCAACGTGCCCCCGGCAAACAGGGTCCCAAGGGTAAAGACAACGGCAGGTTCGCCCCGATTAAGCTTGCGCACCATGGGCGTATAAAGCGCGTGGCTGACACAGCCGATGAAATACACGGCTTCTCCGCGGCCGATTTCGAACCGGCGCAAGGCCGCAAGGTCCGCGCGAAAGATCACCCAAAGCGCCCCAACGGCCCCGATGGCCAACGCCAGCGCCATGCGCCCTGTCGTGACCTGACGCAGCAACACCCAGCCAAAGCCGGCCGCGATAATCGGGGTCAGCGTGAACACTGCCGCAGCGCTAATCGGGCGCGCCGTCTTCAATCCCTCGAACATCAAAACGAAATAGACTGCAAACAGCCCGCCCAACACAAAATAGCGCCAAGGTGCGCGCAGAGCTTGAGGCTTGACCCCTGTCGTGGCCACAACTGCAACCCCTATCACCACGCCCGCAATTACGAAACGCGCCGCATTCAACGCCGCCGGAGAGATCATATTCGCCGACATCGACCCCAACGAGAACGACCCAGCCACCAATGCGGAAAACGTCAGCATTGCCAGATGACCCTGAATGTCAGGCCGCATCAGACATCGCCTTTCAAGGACTCTTTTAGAAAGGTCAGAAACGTCTGCACTTTCAATGTGCGGTGCAGATCAACATGGGTCACCAGCCACAGCGGCGAATCCCATTCCGGAAGGGGGGGATGTACCTCGACCAGATCGGGGTTATCGTGGGCGTCCTTCAGTGATAAAAAACCGATGCCTGCGCCAGTCATAATGGCATCAACCATCGCATTCCATTCGGTACATCTGAAAGACATCGCCTTTTCGGGCAGAATACTTCGCAGCCATCCGAAAAACGGTGCCCGATTTTCGAGATCGTCATGCACCACGAAACGATGGTTCGCGTAGGCTTCGGTCGTCTCGGGCAGACCGAATTCAGCGATATAGGATTTATGCGCATATAAACCGACGCGCATCTTCATCAGCGGCTGCACCACGTTATCCGGCTGCTGCGGTACAGCCCCTGCGCGGATCGCCACATGGGCCTCGCCGTACTCAAGACGGAACAGACGGTCCCCCGTCAAGAAACGCACCACAACATCCGGGTTCTGTTTCTGGAACGCGACCAACACCGGCGCGACGACGCGGGTAAGCTCGGCCAGCGACGTCACGACCAATTCCCCCGATACACTATCCCCGCGGCCTTTCAGCCGGCTCGCAAGCTGACTGAACTGGTCATTGGTCGCCTCGGCCACCCGCAACAGATCCTCGCCCGCTTCGGTCGCCTTGTACCCCCGCGCGTGGCGCTGGAACAACTTGACTGCCAACCGCCCCTCAAGCGCATCAATATGACGGATGACTGTGGCATGATGCACCCCAAGAACGTCAGCGGCTCCACTGACCGTGCCCAAGCGCGCCACATGATAGGCCGTCTTGATTTCATCCCAGTTATCCACTGCGTCCCCACGTCATGTGCAATTCCGAACACTGCTGTCCGCGTTTTCGCAAGTTGCGGCCAACCATGCAAGGCGCATCTAAACGGGGCAACGCATTCAAACTGAAAAGGAACACCTCCCATGTCCATTCTCCGCATCGATTCTTCGGCCAACACCGAAAACTCCGTGACCCGCGACCTGACCGACCGTATCATTACCCAACTGGGTGACACGGATGTGACCGTGCGCGATCTTGCGCTCGAACCTCTGCCCCAGATCACCAACACCTGGGCCGTGGCCCGCGCCACCCCCGAAGGCGACCGCGCCCCGGAACAGATCGAAGCATTGAAGGAATCCGACAAGCTGGTCGCTGAAATCATGGCCGCCGATACCATTGTGATTGGGGCCCCTTTGTATAACTTCAGCGTGCCTGCATCCCTCAAAGCGTGGATCGACCTTGTTGCCCGCGTCGGCGTCACCTTTCGCTATACCGAAGCCGGCCCCGAAGGTCTGGTCAAAGGCAAGCGCGTGATCATCGCAATGGCATCCGGCGGCGTGCCCGCAGGTGCACCTGTTGACTTCAACACACCCTACCTCAAGACCGTTCTGGGCTTCATGGGTATGGATGATGTCACCGTCATTTCCGCTGATGCCATGGCCATCGACCCCGAAGGCACCAAAGCCAACGCCAACAAGGCGATCGACGCCCTGACCCGCAAGGCCGCCTGACAAAACAGGGGGCGGGTTGACTCAGACCCGCCTCTCGCCTAAACGATCCACAAATCCCGGGAGCATTATGCCTTCCGGTCTCTGGCGCAGCCAAAGATCGACCCCCACCAGCGTGTTACGCCCGTGGGGGCATTTGTGTATTCACGCGGGCTTCCTACATCATAGGGAACCGCAACCGACCGAAGGGGGCCCTGGCCCATGTTTGAAAATCTCTCCGAACGCCTGTCTGGCGTCTTTGACCGTCTGACCAAACAGGGTGCCCTGTCCGACGAAGACGTCAAAACCGCCCTGCGCGAAGTCCGCGTCGCCCTGCTTGAGGCAGACGTATCCCTGCCCGTCGCCCGCGATTTCGTCAAAGCAGTGCAGGACAAGGCAACTGGCCAAGCCGTCACCAAATCCATCACCCCCGGCCAGCAAGTCGTCAAGATCGTCCATGACGCGCTGATTGATGTGCTGCGCGGCGAAGGTGAACCCGGTGCGCTGAAAATTGACAACGCGCCTGCGCCGATCCTGATGGTCGGCCTGCAGGGCTCCGGTAAAACCACGACGACCGCGAAACTGGCAAAGCGTCTCAAGGATCGTGATGGAAAGCGCGTTCTGATGGCATCGCTTGACGTCAACCGCCCCGCCGCGATGGAGCAGTTGGCCATCCTTGGCGTCCAGATCGGCGTCGACACCCTACCTATCGTCAAAGGCGAAAACCCCGTCCAGATCGCCAAGCGCGCCAAGACACAGGCCGCGATGGGCGGCTACGACGTCTATATGCTCGATACTGCGGGCCGCCTGTCTATCGACGAAGAGCTGATGCAACAGGTCGAAGCTGTCCGTGATGTCGCAAACCCGCGCGAAACCCTGCTGGTTGTCGATGGCCTGACAGGTCAGGACGCTGTGCAAACGGCTGAAAACTTTAACGACCGCATCGGCATTTCCGGCGTGGTCCTGACACGTATGGACGGTGACGGTCGCGGTGGCGCGGCCCTTTCCATGCGTGCAGTCACCGGCAAACCGATCAAATTCGTCGGCCTTGGCGAAAAGATGGATGCGCTCGAAACGTTTGAACCCGAACGCATCGCGGGCCGTATCCTTGGCATGGGTGACATCGTTGCCCTCGTCGAAAAAGCTCAGGAAACCATCGAGGCCGAACAAGCCGAAAAGATGATGCGCCGCATGGCCAAAGGTCAGTTCAACATGAACGACCTGAAAATGCAGCTAGAGCAGATGCTCAAAATGGGCGGCATGCAAGGCATGATGGGCATGATGCCCGGCATGGGCAAAATGGCCAAACAGGTCGAAGATGCGGGCTTTGACGATAAAATCCTCAAACGCCAGATCGCCCTGATCCAATCCATGACCAAGAAAGAACGCGCCAACCCCGCCCTGCTTCAGGCCAGCCGCAAAAAGCGGATTGCCAAAGGTGCGGGCATGGAAGTGTCCGAGCTGAACAAGCTGATGAAGATGCACCGCCAGATGGGCGACATGATGAAAAAGATGGGCAAAATGGGCAAAGGCGGCATGCTCAAACAAGCCATGAAAGGCATGATGGGCGGCAAAGGCGGCATGGACCCCAGCCAGATGGACCCAAAGGCGCTCGAAGCCGCTGCCAAGCAGATGGGCGGAAAACTTCCCGGCATGGGCGGTATGGGCGGCGGCATGGGTCTGCCCGGCGGCCTCTCCGGTTTCGGGAAAAAGAAATGACCCCTACTTCATTTTGCCAGATAAACTCCCGCCGGAGGCATCCCGCCCCCGTGACAGCCGCAACGCCGCACGGGCAGGCTCAGCTTGCCGCATGCGCCAAGAATGTCGTCGCGCGCCAGCGCGTCCGCCTTCCAAAGGAAACCGCATGACAGATGCCGTGACCCGCGCCGCTGAAATCCTCAAAGGGCACCGCTCCTCTATCGACCGGCTCGACGCCATCCTCGTCTACACCTTGGGCGAGCGGTTCAAACACACGCAGGCTGTGGGGAAACTCAAAGCCGAACACGACCTTCCCCCGTCCGATCCGGATCGCGAAGCGAACCAGATTGCCCGGCTCGAAGATTTGGCGAAAGAGGCTGACCTCGATCCCGAATTCGCCAAGAAGTTTCTGAACTTCATCATCGCTGAAGTCATTCAGCACCACAAACAACATCAATCGTAGGGTGGGTGTAACCCACCACGTCTAAACCTAAAGGAAATACATCATGTCCATGAAAATTCGTCTCGCCCGCGGCGGTTCCAAAAAGCGCCCTTTCTACCGCATCGTAGCTGCCGACAGCCGCATGCCACGCGATGGCCGCTTCATTGAAAAGCTGGGCACCTATAACCCATTGCTGGCCAAAGACAGCGAAGAGCGCGTGAAAATGGACGTTGAGCGCGTTCAGTACTGGATCAGCCAAGGCGCACAGCCAACAGACCGTGTTGCGCGCATGCTCGAAGCTGCTGGCGTGACCCCAAAGACAGAGCGCAACAACCCCAAGAAGGGCACACCCGGCAAGAAAGCCACAGCGCGCGTCGAAGAAAAAGCCGCCAAGGCAACAGCCGCTGCAGAAGCAGCTGCCGCTCCGGCAGAAGAAGCCGCCGCAGAATAATGCGGCGTACCCTGACGCAGCATGGTCTGCGTCAGGGTCACCAACCCTATTTCGGTTGCCAACATCCCTTTACCAATGCTGACGGTCCGATATAGGTTTAGGCTACAGGCCTAGACAGACACCACCGACCGCGCCCTTTGCGTGGTTCCCGACAGAAAGCCACTAATGTTTCGCCTACTGCGCCTTTTCGTTATTCTTGGCATCGGGATCGCCATTGGCATCTGGTTCGAACGGTTCTTGATGAAAAGCGAATGCGCCGCCGGTGAAGGTCAATGGACCGGCACAATCTGCCTTAATTCGGAGCTTTTGCAATGAGCGATAAAATCCCGGTTGGGACCATCTCGGGGTCATATGGTGTGCGCGGTGAGCTGCGCATAAAAAGCTATTGCGCCGTTCCCGAAGACATCGAAAACTACAGCCCCCTGACCTCACAAGACGGCAGCCGCAGCTATACGCTTGCCCTTGTCCGCCCGATCAAAAACGGCTTTGTGGCCCGCATGACCGATGTCACCACCAAAGAAGAGGCCGACGCCCTGCGTGGCACACTGCTTTATGCTGATCGCGATCAGCTTCCGTCCTTGCCAGATGATGAATTCTACCATGCTGATCTTTTGGGGCTTGATGTCTATGACACCGGTGGCACCTTGATCGGCAAAGTGAAAACCGTGCAGAACCACGGGGCCGACGATCTGCTGGAAACACAATTGGCGGGCACCTCGGCGACTGTATTTCTGCCCTTCACCAAGGCTGCTGTGCCCACGGTTGACCTGGCCAGCGGTCGCATCATTGCAGACCCGCCAGACGGCATCTTGCCCGAGGGAAAAAACGACGCTGATCCTGAACAAAAAGGAGCGTGATCCTTCGGCAGCCCCACCGTCCACCGCATCACGGAGCGTGTCATGAAGGTGATCTTTCACCCCGGCTTTCACAAAACGGGCACGTCGACTTTGCAGGCCGCATTGCGGGCGAACAAAAGCCGGCTGGTACCCGAGGTTGATGTCATATTGAGCGAAGATATGCCCGGCCTCACCACTGCTGCCAAAAGCTATTCTGTCAGCCGCAAACCCGTCGACCTAGCGCTTGTGATCTATGAGGCCGCACAGGTCGCCGGGCGGATCAATCCACAAACCAACACAACAATCATCACCTCGGAAAGCCTGTGCGGCTACATTCCAGGTCGCAACGGCGTCCATGACTACAGTGCCGCCCCCCAGCTTTTGACAACCATCAGCGCGGCTTTTCAAGAGGTGCACCCAAACGCCGACCAGACGTTTCTCTTTTCCACTCGCGCGGCTAAGCCTTGGCTGCAAAGCTGCTATGCCCAGCATCTGCGCGCCTCGCGCATGCGCCTGTCCGCCAGTGCCTATGTTAAAAACTACGCGTCCTCTGCCCAGCTGGGCGGTATATTGGCTACGGTAAAATCGACATTGCCGTCTTGCAAAGTGGCATCCGCTCAGATCGAAGACAACGACAAGACCCGGTTGGGGATGCTCGACAGCCTGCTGGATCTGACCAACTTGCCCGCCACCAAACGCGCCAGCCTGTCGGCACCCGACTGGATCAACAAGGCACCGACACCAGCGCAAATGGACGCGTTTCTAGAAATCAACCAATCGGACCTGTCCGACAAGGACGCCCGCGCCGCGCGGCTAAAGCTGAACAAGGACATCGGATAATGCCGCGTCGGATCATCCTGCACACCGGATTTCACAAAACCGGCACGACCAGCATGACCACGACCCTGCGCGCCAACCGGCCCGCGCTGAAAGCACAAGTTGCCATGCGCCTGCCGCCGCAAATGCGCGCGCTGATCAGCGCCACGCGCGGCTATTCCACATGGCGCGACCCGCTGACCCTGATCAAGGCCGAAACCCGGTTTCACGCCTTGCTGGATGGTCTGCCGCCGATGCCACGACGGACGCTGATCATCACATCCGAAGAACTGGGCGGCCACCTGCCCGGACGCGGCGATCTGATGGATTACAGCGCGATGCCGATCATCCTCTATAGCTTTTGGTCCATCGCAAAGCAGAAATTCCCCGCAGCTGACATCCAGATTTACCTGTCGACGCGCAATCAGGCAGATTGGTTGGTGTCGGCCTATTGGCAACACGTCAAATCCTCGTCGATGACGCTTGATCTTGATGATTTTCTTGGCGAATTCCACGCGGCCGGTGATCTGCTGAATATGGTCAATGAAATCGCCAGCCGGGTGCCCTGCCCCACGCATCACTGCGCGCTTGAGGACAGCAAGCACCGCCCTCTTGGTCCGGCTGACCCGCTGCTGGATCTGTGCGATATCCCGCAAGCGGTGCGTGATACGTTGCAAGCTGCCCCAGCGGAAAACATCCGCCCCGACATGGCGACTTTGCTGGACTTGCTCGATGTCAACAGAACTGTCAAAGACCCTGAAAAACGTGTCGCCACCAAAAAAGCCATCATGGCAAAGGCCAATATCACATGACCTCTCCAAACCGATCCCATGGTCGCCAATCGGTACGCGCAACGCTAAGCCCGCGCGAATTGATGCAAGACACGCCCGATTACGCGGGCGTCTGGCGGGCCGAAGTGGTCACCCTGTTTCCCGAACTCTTTCCCGGTGTGCTGGGGGCCAGCCTGACGGGCCGCGCCTTGCAAGAAGGCAAGTGGCAATTGCGCAGCCATGATTTGCGCGATTACGGCATTGGCAAACACCGCAACGTCGATGACACCCCCGCGGGCGGCGGCGCGGGCATGGTCATGCGCGCCGATGTCGTTGGCCCCGCGATCGAGGCTGCGATGGCGGGAGCGGCTGGCCGCTGGCCGATCTTGTACATGTCCCCGCGCGGGCGGCGTTTTGATCAGGCGATGGCAGCCGATCTGGCAACCTGTTCCGGCGTCACCATGCTTTGTGGCCGGTTCGAGGGCGTGGATGAACGTGTGATCGAACACTACGGCATCACCGAAGTGTCGCTGGGCGATTTCGTCATGACCGGCGGTGAACTTGCCGCGCAGGCGATGATTGACGCCACCGTGCGCCTGCTGCCCGGTGTGCTGGGCAATGCCGATAGCACCGTCGAGGAAAGCCATGCCTCGGGTCTGCTGGAACACCCGCAATACACCCGCCCTGCCGAATGGAATGGACACGAAATTCCCCCCGTCCTGATGTCGGGCAACCACGGCGAAATCGCGAAATGGCGCCAGACTCAGGCCGAAAGGCTGACAGAGCAGCGCCGCCCTGATATGTGGGCGAAATATACGCCCAAACCAAAAGGCAAATCATGACAGACCTAAGCCGCACCCTATACCATGCCCGCATTGACGAACTGCCAAACCCGTATTTCGGTAAGGTCCGCGATTGCTATGATCTGCCCGATGGCCGCCGTATCCTGATATCATCCGACCGGATATCGGCATTTGACCGCATCCTTGCCTCTATCCCGTTCAAGGGTCAGGTGCTGACCCAAACCGCGCGGTTCTGGTTTGATCGCACCGACGATATCTGCCCCAATCATGTTCTGGAATACCCTGACCCCAATGTGGTGATCGGCAAACGTCTGGATATTCTTCCGATTGAAATCGTCGTCCGCGGGTATCTGGCAGGCTCGACGGGGACCTCTGTGTTGACGCTCTACAAAAAGGGCCAACGCGAGATGTACGGCCACCGCTTTCCGGACGGATTGCGCGATAACGAAGCGTTGCCCCATGCGATCATCACCCCCACGTCCAAGGAATTTGACGGCGGGCATGATGCGCCACTGACCGCGACCGAGATCGTTGACCAAGGCCTGTTGACCCAAGAGAAATGGGACCAGATCAGCGATATCGCCCTGCGCTTGTTTGCGCGCGGTCAGGAAATGGCCGCCAAGAACGGGCTGATCTTGGTCGACACGAAATATGAATTCGGCACTGACGAAGACGGCAACCTTATGCTGGCCGACGAAATCCACACGCCGGACAGCTCGCGGTTCTGGCTGGCCGACGGGTATCAGTCTGCGCTGGAAAACGGCACCCGCCCGCCGTCCTTTGACAAGGACGTGATCCGGTCATGGGTCGACGCGCGGTGTGATCCCTACAAGGATGATATCCCCGAAATTCCCGCCGAACTGATCGAAGCGACATCCCAAGTCTATATCGACGCCTATCAGGCCATTACCGGCCAGAAGTTTGTTCCAAACATGGACGGGGACACGGTGCTGGACCGCATTCGCGCCAATCTGGCCCCTTATTTCAAGGCCTGAGACGCCGATATTAAGGCCTGCGAAATCCTCTTGATCCAAGGGGGCATCCGACCTATACGACGCCTACGTCTGGAATCGCTTTTGCGGCTCCAGCATTTTCTGCATTTGCAGAAAGCCAAGCAAAGATGATGCTACCTTCGATGGGCCGCTGCGGCAGGCCCGACAGACAGACCGAAGCTCTGGGATCGCACAAAACTTCGTGGATTAACCGCGAGCATTCATAGGAGAAGCATCAGATGAACCTGATTGCAGAGATCGAGGCGGAACAAATCGCCGAACTGGGCAAAGTGATCCCAGACTTCCGCGCCGGAGACACCATCCGCGTGGGCTTTAAAGTGACCGAAGGTACACGTACCCGCGTTCAGAACTACGAAGGCGTCTGCATTGCACGCAACAACGGCAAAGGCATCGCCGGGTCGTTCACCGTGCGCAAGATTTCCTTTGGTGAAGGCGTAGAACGCGTATTCCCGCTGCACTCGACCAATATCGACAGCATCGAAGTCGTCCGTCGTGGCCGCGTTCGTCGCGCCAAGCTGTATTACCTGCGCAGCCGTCGCGGCAAATCGGCACGGATTGTCGAGAACGCCCATTACAAGCCAAAATCTGGCGCGAACGCGTAAGGAGAGCTGTCATGAAAGCCGATACACACCCCGAATACCACACGATCAACGTCAAACTGACCGACGGTACGATCTTGGAAATGAAATCGACCTACGGCAAAGAAGGCGACCAGCTGGCGTTGGATATTGACCCCTCCGTGCACCCTGCATGGAACGGCGGCACATCCCGCTTGATGGACACCGGCGGCCGCGTGTCCAAATTCAAGAACAAATACGCCGGTCTGGGCTTCTAAACCCACCTGCCGATTGCGAATTGAAAATGGCGCGTCCTTCGGGGCGCGCCATTTTTCCGTGCGAAACGGGTCAAGTGACGTCAGAGCGGCTTTGTTCCAAGGTCATATCATTGCCCCCGAACGGCCCGGCCTGCTGCGTGGCAGTCACGACAAAAACGCCAGTTATCCGTGCGCAAACGCTTTCAAAACACCCTTGTCTACCATATGCTTGGCTCTAATGTGGCCCAAGAAAAATCCTTGGGTGAATAAGGGACTTTAGACAATGTCGCATATTATCGTCGTCGGAAACGAAAAAGGCGGGGCGGGGAAATCGACGGTATCGATGCATGTGGCAACGGCGCTGGCCCGAATGGGACACAAAACCAGCGTGCTGGATCTGGACCTGCGCCAGCGCACTTTCGGGCGCTATATCGACAATCGAAAATCATTCCTGAAATCTGCAGAGCTTGACCTGCCGTCGCCGCATATGCACGAACTGCCCGAGATTGACGCGAGCACATTGCAGCCGGGTGAAAACATCTATGACCACCGCCTCAGTGCCGCAGTCGCCGAACTTGAACCCAACAGCGATTTCATTCTGATCGATTGCCCGGGGTCGCACACCCGCCTGAGCCAGGTCGCGCATTCGCTGGCCGATACATTGATCACGCCGCTGAACGACAGCTTTATCGACTTTGATCTGCTGGCCCACATCGACGCGACCGGCGACAAGATCACCGGCCCGTCGGTCTATTCCGAGATGGTCTGGAACGCGCGGCAACTGCGGGCGCAGGCCGGGCTTGCCCCGATCGACTGGATCGTCGTGCGCAACCGTATGGGCGCGCAAAGGATGGTCAACAAGGACAAGATGGAACGCGCGATCAGCAACCTGAGCAAGCGGATCGGTTTCCGCATTGCGCCCGGCTTTAACGAACGGGTGATCTTTCGCGAACTGTTCCCACGAGGCCTGACGTTGCTTGACCTCAAAGATATCGGCGTCAAACAATTGAACATCTCGAATGTGGCCGCGCGCCAGGAATTGCGCGATCTGATGAAGGCCCTGAAACTGCCGGGGGTCGAGATCAACTTCTGATCGGGCCCGAGTTCGGCCCGCGCCGCAGCAGAACGATCATGTTTGATATAAAAAGCGCAACGATCACCAACGCGCCCCCCAGCAGCGCATAGGCTCCGGGGTCTTCGCCGATCACCACCCAGACCAGCACGGGGGCCAGCACCGATTCCAGCAGCACCAACAGCCCAACCTCGGCTGAGGTAATATAGCGCGGCCCCAACGCCAAAAAGATCGAACTAAGGACAATCACGCCGCCATGGGCCAGCACCAACGGCGCTTGTGATACGGGCATGTCTAACGGATGGGCAAAAGGCGAGATCAGGCAGGCGACGATCAGATAGGCCATGCCCACCCCCGGCACCATAGATACCGCCCGTGCATGCCGTGCCGCTGTCAGTCCCGCCGCAAACAGCGCCGACACGGCCAAGGCCAGCAGATCGCCAGCAAGGCTGGCATGGGCCGTCTCGCCCGAACCATAGGCGATAATCGCGATCCCGACCAAGACCACGGCGATGGTCACCAGCATTCGGCGGCTGATTGGCTCAGCCAGAAAAATCCGGCTATAGATCGTGGCAAAAATCGGCAGCGACGCAAGAATGAACACCGCATTGGCCACCGACGTCAGGCTGATCGCCATAACAAACAACACGCCACTGAACCCGGTACCAATCATATAAACCGCACCATAGCGACCCATCCGCAACACGGCCCGAAACGGCCCCGTGCCTTGCATCACCAGAATGCCCAAACTGATCGCACCGCCTGCCAGCAGCAGACGCCAAAAGGCAATCGTAAGCGCAGGTGCATCAATCAGCCGGACAAACAGCGAATCCGGCACCACAAAAAGAATGCCCAAAAGCGTGATAACAAGGCCGCGTGCTTGATCCGTCATGCCCAAGCGGTGACCTGTTCGCGAGATCAAGTAAAGCCCGCACGTGACGCGGTGGACAATTTTGCCAGCAACTTGCGCAGTGCATCACGCTCTGCCGCGCCAAGGTCTGCGGTCAGCGCCGCATCATAGCGCTGCGCGATGGCGCGCAGATCAGCATAGGCTGCGTGCCCCGCGGGCGTCAGCGTCAAATGCTCCAACCGACGGTCACCGGCATCCCGCGCACGGGTCACAAAGCGGCGTTCGGTCAATTTTTGCACCGCGCGGCTGATCTTGGTCTTGTGCATCTTGGCGCGCTGGCCAATCTCGCTTGCCGTCAACTGCCCGTACAGCCCCAGGTGAAACAGCACCCGCCATTCCGTGCGCAGCATGCCATAGCGTTCCTTGTAGATTTGTTGGAAGGCCATGCTGCTGGACTCCGCCGCTTGGTTCAGCAGATAGGGCAGGAAATCGGTCAGGTCGAAATTTTCGTCGGGCATCTGAAGGACCACTTGTTAGTTACAAAAACAACTATTACAAACGCAACAGATTTTGCAAGGGAGGCTTTGATGAACCGCCAAGTGACCCCATCCGACCTAACGACAGCCACCAGCCCGATGGGAACCACCCAAGGCTACATGCCCGGTTTCGGCAATGACTTTGAGACCGAAGCCCTGCCCGGCGCCCTGCCCCAAGGCATGAACAGCCCGCAAAAATGCAACTACGGCCTGTATGGCGAACAGCTGTCCGGCACGGCCTTCACCGCGCCCAGCCACCAGAACGAACGCACATGGTGTTACCGCATTCGGCCCTCGGTCAAGCATTCGCACCGCTACGAAAAAATCGATCTGCCCTATTGGAAATCCGCGCCGCATATCCCTCAGGATGTCACCAGCCTTGGGCAATACCGCTGGGACCCAGTGCCCCATTCGACCGAAAAACGGACATGGCTGACCGGCATGCGCACCATGACCACCGCAGGCGACGTGAACACCCAAGTCGGCATGGCCAGCCACATATATTTGGTCACCGACAGCATGGTCGACGCTTATTTCTATTCCGCAGATAGCGAGCTGTTGATCGTGCCCCAAGAAGGCCGGTTGCGCTTTTGCACCGAATTGGGCGTGATCGACCTTGAGCCAAAGGAAATCGCGATCATCCCCCGCGGTCTGGTGTACCGCGTCGAAGTCCTCGAAGGCCCAGCGCGCGGCTTTGTCTGCGAAAACTATGGCCAGAAATTCGAACTGCCCGGGCGTGGCCCAATCGGTGCGAACTGCATGGCCAACCGCCGTGATTTCAAAACCCCCGTCGCTGCATTCGAAGACCGCGATGCCCCCTCAACCGTCACGATCAAATGGTGCGGCCAGTTCCACGAGACCAAGATAGGTCATTCACCCTTGGACGTCGTCGCATGGCACGGCAACTATGCGCCCGTCAAATACGACCTGCGCACCTATTGCCCTGTGGGTGCCGTGCTATTCGATCACCCTGACCCGTCGATCTTTACCGTGCTGACTGCGGCATCTGGTGTCGAAGGCACCGCAAACATCGACTTTGTCCTGTTCCGCGAACGCTGGATGGTCGCCGAAGACACCTTCCGCCCGCCATGGTACCACAAAAACGTCATGTCCGAACTGATGGGCAATATCTATGGCCAGTACGATGCCAAGCCCAAAGGGTTCATTCCCGGTGGCATGTCGCTGCACAACATGATGCTGCCCCACGGCCCCGATAAAAACGCCTTTGAAGGCGCGTCAAATGCTGATCTTAAGGCTGATAAACTCGACAACACCATGTCGTTCATGTTTGAAACGCGGTTCCCGCAGCACCTCACTGAATTCGCCGCGAAAGAGGCCCCTTTGCAAGATGATTACATCGACTGCTGGGAAAGCCTCGAGAAAAAGTTCGACGGCACACCGGGTAAAAAGTAACGCTGACGCAAGACTTGCGCAGGCACATTCATTCAAGGACCAACTATGACATTGCTCACCTCATGGGTCGAAAGCGCCAACAGCGCCGACACTGATTTCCCGCTGAACAACCTGCCGTATGGCGTGTTCTCGACCAATGCGCTTGAACCCCGCTGCGGTGTTGCGATTGGCGACATGGTGCTGGATATGGCAGCACTCGAGGCCGAAGATTTGGTCTTGCTGCATTTCGACCCTGTCTTTGACGTGCCCTATTGGAACGATGTGATGGATCTGGGCCCCAAAACTTGGGCAACCTTGCGCGCCCGCCTGACCGAACTGCTGTCTTCAGACAGCCCCGATCAGGCCAAAGTCGCGCCGCATCTTGTGCCTATGTCCGACATCCGCCTGCACATGCCGCTGGTGGTCTCGGAATACACCGATTTCTACGCTGGGCGTCACCATGCCACCAATGTGGGCACCATGTTCCGGGGTGCCGAAAATGCGCTGCCGCCCAACTGGCTGCACATCCCCATTGGCTATAACGGCCGCGCATCAACCGTTGTGGTCTCCGGCACCGATATCCACCGCCCCAATGGCCAGCTGAAAGCACCTGATGCGGATATGCCCAGCTTTGGCCCCTGCCAACGCCTTGATATCGAACTCGAGATGGGGGCCATTGTCGGCACCTCTACCGACATGGGCGACACCATCAGCGTGGCCGAAGCAGACGAGATGATTTTTGGCTACGTCCTGCTGAACGATTGGTCCGCGCGCGACATTCAGGCGTGGGAATACCAGCCGCTCGGCCCGTTTCAGGCCAAAGCCTTTGCAACGTCGATCTCCCCTTGGATCGTGACAACCTCCGCTCTTGAACCCTTCCGTACCTCGACGCCGGAACGCGAAAAGGAACTACTCCCCTACCTGCAAGAACCTAAGCCGATGCTCTATGATATCGACCTTTCGGTGCTGATCCAGCCCGAAGGCGGCACGCAAGAAGTCCTAGCACGCACCAACTACAACACGATGTATTACTCCGCCCCACAACAGCTGGCGCACCACGCCTCGTCGGGCTGCGCGATGAACGCGGGCGACCTGCTCGGCTCCGGCACCATATCAGGCCCCGAGAAAAACGAACGTGGCAGCCTGCTGGAACTTAGCTGGGGCGGCAAGGAACCCATTGCCCTCTCAGACGGCACCACCCGCAGCTTTGTCGAAGACGGCGACACCATGATCCTCACCGGTCATGCCCAAGGCGACGGCTACCGCATCGGTTTCGGGGCCTGCGCCGGCACAATCCTCCCCGCGAAACCATTGACCTAAGCCCGCTTCATTTTACCAAATAAACTCCCGCCGGAGGCATCCCAGATCGCCCCGCGCACCGACGTCCAAAAAGGAAAACAAATGTCCAAGAAATTCGCCTCCCAAGGGGACATGACCGAAAAGAAAATATCCTTCACCGAAGTCGGCAAAGACCTTTGGGCCTTCACCGCCGAAGGCGACCCCAACTCGGGTGTGATTATCGGCGATGACAGCGTCATGATCATCGAGGCCCAAGCGACCCCGCGTCTGGCCAACAAAGTCATCGAAAAGGTCCGCGAAGTCACCGACAAGCCGATCTCCCATGTCGTGTTGACCCACTACCACGCCGTGCGTGTTCTGGGTGCCTCAGCCTTCAACGCTGATCAGATCATTATGTCCGAAATGGCACGCGGCATGGTCAATGAGCGCGGCCAAGAAGACTGGGACAGCGAATTTCAACGCTTCCCCCGCCTGTTCGAGGGCCACGAATCGATCCCCGGCCTGACCTACCCCACCACCACCTTCAACGACCGCATGACCGTCTACCTCGGCAACCGTCGCGTTGACCTGATGCACTTGGGCCGGGCCCACACCGCTGGCGATATCGTCGTCCATGTCCCTGATGAAAACGTCATGTTTACCGGTGACATCGTCGAATACCATTCTGCGTGCTACTGCGGCGACGGCTATTTCGCCGACTGGGGCACCACGCTGGACGCGATCAAAGCTTACGATGTGGCGGCCATCGCGCCGGGCCGCGGCGATGCGCTCGTCGGCACCGAAATGGTGAACAAAGCCATCGAAAACACCCGTGATTTCGTCGAAAGCACGTACCGCCCCGCCGCCCGCGTCGCCGCGCGCAACGGCACGCTCAAAGACGCATGGGATGCCGTGCGCGCCGAATGTGACCCGAAATTCGCCGACTACGCGATCTACGAACATTGCCTGCCCTTCAACGTCGCCCGCGCCTATGACGAAGCCCGCGGCATCAGCCACCCCCGCATCTGGACCGATAAACGCGACATCGAGATGTGGGAACAACTGCAAAGCTGAGACTGATTATGGCCTACGACTACGCCCCTTTCCCCTATACGCCACCGCCCGGCCTGACCCAGTCCGAGGCACGCCACCAAGTCGTTATCGTCGGCGCGGGCCCCATCGGGCTGGCGATGGCAATTGATCTGGCACAACGGGGCATCGCGTCGGTCGTGCTGGACGATAACAACGTGGTGTCGGTCGGGTCGCGCGCAATCTGCTGGGCGAAACGCACGCTCGAGATTTTTGACCGTCTGGGCGTCGGGGAACGGATGCTGGAAAAAGGTGTGACATGGAAAGTCGGGCGTAACTTCCACGGCGATGAACAGGTCTACGCCTTCGACCTGCTGCCCGAACCCGGCCACAAATACCCGGCTTTCATCAACCTTCAGCAATACTATGTCGAACAATACCTCGCTGAGCGTGCCCAAGATTTCCCTGATCTGATCGACCTGCGCTTCCTAAACAAGGTCACCAATCACACCGACCATGGCGACCATGTCACCCTCGACATCACCACGCCCGATGGCGACTACACGCTAAAGACCGACTATTATATCGCATGTGACGGGGCAGGGTCGGCCACGCGCACCCGCATGGATCTGCCGTTCGAAGGTCAAACCTTCGAGGAACATTTCCTGATCGTTGACGTCGAAATGGAAACCTCGCCCTTTGGCAATCACGACACGCCTGAACGGTGGTTCTGGTTCAACCCTCCCTTCCACAACGGCCAATCCGCACTGCTGCATAAACAACCTGACAACATCTACCGCATCGACCTGCAATTGGGGCCGGAAACTGACCCGAAGGAAGAAGCCACCGAAGCCAAAGTCATCCCCCGTATCAAAGCCATCGTCGGTGACACGCCTTTCCGCCTCGACTGGATGAGCGTCTATAAATTCCGATGTGCCAAGCTGGACCGTTTTGTGCATAACCGCGTAATCTTTGTCGGTGACAGCGCCCATGTCGTCAGCCCTTTTGGCGCGCGCGGCGGCAACGGCGGCATTCAGGATGTGGACAACCTTGGTTGGAAACTCAGCGCTATCCTCAAGGGTGACGCCCCCACCACGCTGATCGAAAGCTATAATGTTGAACGTGTCCATGGCTCTGCCGAAAACATCCTGAATTCATCGCGCGCCACGAACTTCATGACTCCCAAATCTCCAATCGAAGCCCTCTTCCGCGACGCAGTCCTCACCCTCGCCGCCGACCACCCCTTTGCGCGCAAACTGATCAACTCGGGCCGCCTGTCCCGACCTTGCGACCTTTCGGCCTCTCCTCTTCAAACGCCGGGCGATGCCCCGATACGCCCCGGTTTTTCGATGACCGATGCCCCCTTGGCTGGCCCCGATGGTCCGACATGGCTGACAGATGTGGCGCAAGGGGCCTTCACTCTCCTGACCGCCAGCACCAAAGCGCTGCCCGATATCGACGGGGTCAACCGCATCGGGATCAACCAATCCGCGGATTACCCTTGCTATCATTCCGTCAATAGCCACTTCGAAACCCGCTATGGCACAGATAAAATCTACCTCCTGCGCCCCGATGGCCATGTCTGCGCTGTGTTCGATACACCCGACACCGACCCCATCATCGCCGCCCGCAACCGCGCACTTGGAGCCATCACATGATCCTTGACGACAAGCTTGGAGTTCAGGCTGATGCCTTTTACAACGCCCTGATGGACAGCCACGCCGGCCTCACCGACGCCCAAAGCCATGCGCTCAACGCGCGCCTCGTCCTGATCTTTGCCAACGAAATCGGTGATCTCGCAAAACTGGAAGACCTGCTTGCCACAGCACGCAAGGTCGGTCCAACCAACTTCTCTGGCTCTTAAATATCCCCGCCGGAGGCACGCATCTGTCTCCGGCAGAGGCAAAATATGATGCAGTACGCGAGTGCTTCAATTTTCACGCCCGTCTCTGTGCCGATCCAAGCAAGGCGCGGCGTCACCGATGTGGGCTCGGGGTGGCACGGCGCGCCAAAATCCGAGCGCGACCAGAATAGCGACAGTTAAGAGGTCAAACCCGCCATCATCATGCCGTTATAACTCCAGACAATGGGTTGACGCATGGGGTGCCTATGATTGACACTCTTGCAGGGATGCTGAGTGAAAGCTCGGCAAATAATCGCAGAATAACTGCGTCACCACATGATGCGCCAAATCTCCGGCGCAAAAGTTGCGATCCATCCGACGCTCGGACCGGACCGCACCCACAGAGAGGAAGAATATGAGTTTTTTGACCCGCACCGGTAACCCCCTGCCTAAATCCATTCTGGATTCTGCCGAAGCTGCCAAGAAAGACCCGGTCAACCGCCGCGAGTTTCTGGCCTTGGCCAGCGCCTTTGGTGCGACGACCGCCACCGCCTATGCAATGATTGGCATGCCTGCACCGGCACATGCTGCGGCCCACAAGGAAGGCGGCACCGTGCGGATGCAAATGGAAGTGCGCGCGCTGAAAGATCCGCGGACCTATGACTGGTCGCAGATCGCCAACTTCTCGCGCGGCTGGCTGGAATATCTTGCGATCTGGGAAAACGACGGCACATTCACCCCTGCCCTCCTGGAAAGCTGGGATATCAACGATGATGCCACAGAATATACACTGAACGTGCGCAAGGGCGTCACCTGGAACGACGGCACACCGTTCACAGCGGCTGATGTCGCGCGCAACATCGAAGGCTGGTGCGATAAATCCGTCGAAGGCAACTCGATGGCGGGCCGTTTTGCGACCTTGATCGACGAAGCCAGCGGCAAGGCCATCGAAGGGTCGATCGTCGTTGTTGACGACCACACCGTCAAGCTGATGCTGCCCCTGCCCGACATCACATTGATCCCCGGCATGGCAGACTATCCGGCGGCAATCGTGCCCGAAGGATTTGACGCAGAAACCATGCTGGACAACCCGGTCGGCACCGGGGCCTACCTGCCAGAATCGCTTGAAGTTGGCGTAAAAGGCGTGCTGGTCAAGAACCCTGATCACACATGGTGGGGCACCGAAGTTTACGGCGGACCCTACATCGACCGGCTTGAATATATCGACTATGGCACAGACCCATCAGCCTTTGTCGCTGCCGCTGAAGCCGATGAAATCGACGCCACATACTCGATCGAGGGCGAATTCATCGACGTGTTCAGCACGCTGGACGGGTGGAACGAAAACTCCATCGCGACAGCTGCGACGATTGTTATCCGCCCAAACCAGCTTGCCGAAGTGGATGGCATGAAACCCTATGCGGATGCGCGCGTACGCCAAGCCATTAGCATGGCCGTCGACAATGCGGTCTTGCTGGAACTTGGCTATGCCGGACGCGGTCTTGTGGCCGAAAACCACCATGTTGGCCCGATGCATCCTGAATACGCTGAACTGCCACCGCGCAAAGTCGATCCAGCCGCCGCCAAGGCGCTGATGGAAGAAGCAGGCATGGCTGATTTCGAACACGAGCTGTTCTCGATCGACGATGCATGGCGTAAAGACACCACCGATGCCGTCGCAGCCCAGCTGCGGGACGCAGGCATCAAGGTCAAACGGACAATCCTGCCCGGATCGACGTTCTGGAACGACTGGACGAAATACCCGTTTTCGTCAACCAACTGGAACGCGCGGCCTTTGGGCGTGCAAATCTGGGCGCTGGCCTATCGGTCTGGTGAGGCGTGGAACGAATTTGGCTGGTCCAATGCTGAATTCGATGCCTTGCTGACCAAGGCACTATCGGTCGCCGACGTGGAAAAGCGCCGCGAACTAATGGCCGAAGGCGAAGCAATGATCCAAAGCGAGGGCGTGACGATCCAGCCTTATTGGCGGTCGCTCTATAACCACACCAAAGAGGGTCTGGTTGGCGCGGGCCACCACATCGGGTTCGAATATCACCCGGCGCGTATGGCTTGGACCATGTAAACTGACCCACATAAACCGGCGAAAGGGCTGCGCATCGCGCGGCCCTTTTTGCATTTAATCGTCAAAGATCAAGCCCAACAACGGCGAGGGCTGCCAAAGCGTGGCATCCACATCCTCAAGCTTTGCCAACCTGTCGCGCAGGTTGGTTTCGCCCATTTGCCGCGCCCGCGCGGTTAGGTCCGGTAGCCCCAGTTTATAAAACGCCAACAAATCCAGCCCTTCGAGGGTCAGCCCGTCTTGTAACAGACCCGCAGACGCGTTGATCACCCCAGCGATGACCGCATCAGCGGCAGCTGCTTCGGTCATCGGGATCGGGTCAATCCCGGCAAAGCGCGCCTCCTCAATGATCATGTCCTCCATCAGCGGATCAATCACTGCGCCGCCGCCCCCCGGATAGCGATACCAGCCCACCCCGACGGATCGCCCCAAGCGCCCCTCGTGCACCATGCGGTCCGCAACCAACAGATCTGTGCCGCTGGCCCTGCGCCGGGCAAATGCCACATCCAATCCGATGTGATCTTGGGCTTTCAGCACCCCTTGCGCGAACCCCGCATCTTCCAGCGCTTCGTCCAGTTCCCAGGGGTTTATGCCGACCAACAACAACCGGTCCAAAAGGGAAATCGCTGCGTCCTGCAATTGGTGCCCGCCAAAGCCCTGAGTACGGGTTGTCGTCGCATAGCGCGCCTGCAAGTGTTCCAGAAAACCCGTGGCCTTTATGCGGGCATCAGGCGAGGCATCTCCGAAAGCGACCTCGGCAAAACGCGGGTCCAGCACGTCCATTGCAATGCTGCGCCTGGGGTCCAGCACCGTGGCAAGGGCCTGCGGGCCATCCAGAACCGCGATCAACGCTGTGGCGGGTGCCATCTGCGCGTCAGACGCATGACACAGGAACAGATCGCATCCCTCGACCATCTGGGTAGACACGGTAAAACGGCTCCCCGGCACGCGCCGCCCAAGCACATCACGCACGCGGTCGGCATCGCTTGGATCTGGTTCAATCACGGTGACGCGCATCTGCGCTTTAGACATGGCTGCAATCAGATCGGCGGTGCTGATGCCCAGATCATATAACACGACATGAGGTGAGGCTTGCGCAGTCACCCTTCGGCTGCATCCAGAAAATGGCGTTTGCGGATCACACCAAGCAGATCATTCAGCGACGTCTTGACCGGCCGGTTTGATGTGTTGATCTGCGCATCGGCGCGCTCATAAAGCGGCTTTCGCGTGTCGAGCAGGTTTTTCAACTGGGTCATCGCCGCTGGGTTGCCCTCCATCGGGCGAACATCGCCTTGGGCGCGGACCCGCTGCATATATTCCGAGGGGCTGGTATGGATCCAAATGGTGTGAAACTGCTGCAACAGCCGCGCGTAGGTCGCAGGTTCTGCGACGATCCCACCCGCGACGGCCAGTATCATCCGGTCATGGGCGACACTGACGCGCTCAAGCGCATCTGCTTCCATCTCGCGGTACCCTTCCTGACCATAAAGGGCCATCACCTCGGCAATCGGCATGCCGCTTTCGGCTTCGATCTCTTCGTTCAGTTCGACAAAAGGCAGGTCCAGCGCGGCCCCTGCCAATTTGCCCAAGGTAGATTTCCCCGCCCCGCGCAGCCCGATCAGACAAATGCGACCAGCACGCATCATCACGGGACTTTGCGGTGACAGCAAACCACGCACCTGCTGCTGGACGTCCATACTGGCGTTGCTGAACAGACAGGCCACACGTTCGACATCACGGCTCCAAGGGGCGCGCTCGGCCAGCAGCGTTTCGACCTTCAGGTCCAGCGCCTGCGCCACCCTTTGCAGCAAAATAACCGATATATTGCCCTCGCCTGCCTCGAGCTGGGCCAGATAGCGCGGCGATACGCCCGACATTTCAGACAGCACCCGCCGTGGCAGCCCTCGCGCCTTGCGCGCCTCGCGGACACGTACGGCCAAGCGTTTAATCAGGTCTGCGCCCGGATCTATGGGGTGGGCCGTCTCTGACATGGGCCGCTCCTTGATGTACAATAATGCAAAATTATAGATTCACCCGAAAGGATCAACCGAATTCTGCAAAAAAATGCACTATTTCGCGCGGATCAGCGGCTCGATCACTTCGCGAATACGTTCCGGGGCCGGTATGCTTTTGAACACGTCGGCTTGGGTAAACACGCAGGTAAAACTGCCCGTGAAACACAGCACCTCGTTTTGATAGGCTTTCATCCCAAAGGTGATGGATTTCTCACCTAAACGGGTCGGATATGTCTCGCACATCAGGCGGTGGCGCGGCGTGACAGGGCTGCGGAAATCCATCGACAGGTTCACGAAAGGCGTGCCCATGTTGCGGTCGATTTCCATCTGGAACCAACCTTCGCCGTCAAAGTGTTCTTCCCACCAAGCGTTGATCGCATCCAGCGCAAACCATGGCAGGCGGGCGGTATACGCGATTTGCGCAGGGTCGCAATCGCCCCAGGTTACGCGGATTTCATGCACAAAAGGCGTGTCGGTCATTCAGTAGGTTTCCACATGATAGCGGCCGTCTTCACGCATGGCGTCGCGCAGGGTTGCCCATTGCTGCCCCATGCTTTCGGCGATTGAAGTCATCGCCTTTTCAACACCTTCCTCCATGCCCCGCAACCCGCAGATGTAAATATACGTGCTGTCACTGGCCAAGAGTTCCGCAACGGAATCCTGTTCGGCGATGATGCGGTCCTGAACGTATTCCTTGTCTTTACCCGCCTCGCGGCTGAACACCAGATGCTGTTTCATCAGGCCATCCGGCACCTTTTTGAGAGGTCCGAAATACGGTAGGCTTTTGGGCGCGCGCGCGCCAAAGAACATGGTCATGCCGCCCGTCGCTCCGCTGCGTTGGCGCTGCATGGTGAACGCGCGCATGGGCGCTGACCCTGTGCCGGTGCAGATCAACAGCAGATGCGCCTGCGGGTCGCTGGGCATCAGGAATGTCGCGCCAAAGGGTCCAGTCACCTCGACCTCTGCTCCGGTCTCGAGATCACACAGGAAGTTCGAGGCAAGGCCCTGCGCCTCGCGCTTCACAGTAAGCGAGATGTTATGATAACCCGGCCGTTCGCCATCGCGCGGGCTGGATATCGAATAAAGCCGTGGCAGATGTGCCTTGCCCTCGGCATCGGTGCCGGGGGGAATGATACCCACGGATTGCCCTTCAAGCACTGGAAACGGCAACGCGCCGGGATCAAGAATGATGTGGCGCACATCGTGTTCAGGATCGTCGGTCAGACGGTAATTACCCTGCACCTTCATCTTGGCAGGCTTGCCAAGGTTATACATATTCACCGCGGGCTTGCTGGCTGTTGCCGGGGCCTTGGCCTTGCCGCCTGCGCCCTTATGCGCCTCTGCCAAAAGCGCGGCGATGGGATCGATTTCGTCGCCCGAAGGTGTTGCGACCTCGATATCCTCTTGGTCGGGCAGTTCGTCCATCTCGTATTGCTGTTCCAGCGTGTACGGTGTGTCGACCACGCGCCATTCATCAATCGACCCTGTGGGGCAGACCGGAATGCAATCCATGCAGAAATTACAGGTGTCGAAATTCACTACAACATTGTTGTCGTCATGTTCGATCGCGCCCACAGGGCAGGTCATTTCGCAGGTATAACACCGGATGCAAATCTCGGGGTCGATAAGGTGCTGTTTGACGGGCTGGTTCATGGCGACTGCTCCTGCGGCTTATGTGCGGATGGGCGGACCAAAGCCCACCCATCTTTGTTATCTGCGTAGGGTGGGTATAACCCACCGCGCCCTTTAGGCCATGTGCAACTTTACATACTCAAAATCGCCCGGCTTGTTATCGATGCCGACTTTGGGGGCGGCGATCCAGCTGGCGTATTGTCCCGGCTCATAGCAGGGCACCATCAGCGACTGGATGTAATCGCCATCGGCCTTTGTCGGCAGCCACTCGTCCTTGCGCTTGTGCCACTCGTCGCTCGAGATGATGTTGCCATCGGGGTCAACCGCTACGGCGCTGAACACACCGATTTGACGGTGGAAACCTTCGTGCGGCATCTTGAAGGCGAAATCAACGCCAGCCTTGGCAATCTGCTTGTTCCAGCGACCAACACCACCGGCTGCATCACGCACATAGTCATCCCGCAAACGCATGTTGATCGCGGTCAGGGCTGGGACGTCTTCGGTGACGATCTTGCCTTCCTTGACCGAAGTCACGGCATAGGTGTCGTTTTGCAGCTTGTGATCATCGTCGATCCGCTGCTCCATATAGCGGCCTTTGATGCCGTAGTTGAACGCGTTGGCGGCGTTGGTGGACACTTCCTGACCGAACAGGTCCAGCGACAGCGTATAGTGCAGGTTCAGCTTTTTCTGGATCGTGGGCAGGTCGATGACGCCAAGATCGCGGATCTTGTTGATGTCATAGGGGTCTGTGATTCCCGCCTTGTTCATCGCCTCAAGCGTGGCCTGAATCGTGCGGCCCACGCCGGTTTCGCCGACAAACATGTGGTGCGCTTCTTCGGTCAGCATGAAACGGCAGGTGCGCGACAGCGGGTCAAAACCGGACTGAGCCAACGATTCCAACTGCATCTTGCCGTCACGGTCGGTGAAATAGGTGAACATGAAGAAGGACAGCCAATCCGGCGTTTCTTCGTTAAAGGCACCCAACATACGTGGGCTGTCTTCGGACCCCGACGACCGCACGAGCAGATCATCCGCTTCTTCACGGCCATCACGACCGAAATACTTTTGCAGCAGATAGACCATCGCCCACAGGTGACGGCCCTCTTCGACATTCACCTGAAACAGGTTGCGCATGTCATAAAGGCTAGGTGCGGTCAGCCCAAGGAAACGCTGCTGTTCGACGGAACCCGGCTCTGTATCGCCTTGGATCACGATCAGGCGTTTCAGCATATTGCGGTATTCGCCGGGCACTTCTTGCCACGCGGGTTCACCGAAATGTTCACCCATCGGGATTTTGCGATCTTCAACTGCGGGGGCCAGCAGAACACCCCAACGGTATTCCGGCATCTTCACGTAATCGAACTTTGCCCAGCCTTTGGGGTCAACAGATACGGCCGTGCGCAGATAAACCATAGATTCCTGAAAGTTCTGCGGGATCAGGTCATTCCACCAGTTGATGTAGCCGGGGTGCCATTTTTCCAGCGCCTTCAGCACTTTCTTGTCCTGGCTCAGGTTCACGTTATTCGGGATCTGGGTGTCGTAGCTTACGTTGATCAGGTCGAGCATTGGTTTTCTCCTCGTGGGGTCAAAATCTTTGAAGATTTTGGGACGGATTTTTCGAAAAATCCGGGCCCGTTACACACGTTCCATATTATATTCGCCACGCACGCCTGTGCCGTAGCGTTGCAGCGCACCATCGGGGCCAACCGCGTTGGGGCGCTGGAATATCCAGTTTTGCCATGCGGTCAGGCGACCAAAAATGCGGGTCTCCATCGTTTCGGGGCCGGCAAAGCGCAAGTTTGCCTCCATCCCCGTCATCGCGTCAGGGCTAAAGCTGGCGCGCTCTTCCATGAACAGGCGCACTTCGTCCTCCCAATCGATGTCGTCATAGACGTAGGTGACCAAGCCCGCTTCGTCAGCGGCATCGGCCTCCAGTGCTTCGCCTTTCAGCGCCTCAAGTTTGGTGATGTCCTCAGGCGTACCCAAGAACCGTGTTTCAAGACGGGTAAGATCGTTGCCCATCTTGTAGGTGCCAAAGTTGCCATCGGTCAGGGTCACTGTCGCCAAAGGACGGTTATCGCCGTCAAATTCCTCAAGCATCATATAGCTGCGATCGACGGCCCACAGCAGTTCCGCCAAAGGCCCTGCAAAGCACGATCCGTGTTCAACAATCGCGACCAAACTGCGCGAGGTCATATCGACACGTTTCAACAGACGCTTCCAGTATTGCAGAATTTCATTGGCCAACCAGTGGTCTTTGTTGGCCAGCAAAAGCGCCTCGTGGGCAACCAGAAGTTCGGGGTCGCCTTGGGTCTGGAATTCGATCAGGCCCAGTTCTTTTTCATTATTGCGCAGGTGCAGGATGGCATCGTCCAGCTCGCGGGCGCAGCGCAAGATCCACGCCTCGGCACCTTGCGCCGTCAGCGCATCCATATCCGCAGGAGCCGCCGCATCGGGACCCTTGATGGTCACGGTCGCGCGTTTTGCGTCGCGGTTCAGCACCACTTCGACAGTGGTATAGCTGATCCCATCGGCCGCAAATGTGCGCGTGATTGGGGTCAACTCAATACCCTTAGCCACATCAGACTTGGAGGACGCCGCGGCCATTTCTTTCGCCCGCTCGACCACGGTTTCATCGAACTTGGAATTCGGGATAACCTCGTCCACCAGACGCCAATCCTTGGCGCGCTTGCCTTTGACACCCTCTTCGATTGAGCAGAACACGTCGGCGCGGTCACGGCGCACCATGCGTTTGTCGGTCACGCGGGTCAGACCGCCAGTACCAGGCAGAACCGCCAGCAAGGGGACTTCGGGCAGGGACACAGACGACGTGCTGTCATCGGTCAGCATGATATAGTTGCACGCCAGCGCCAATTCATACCCGCCACCCGCGCAGGCCCCTTTTACGGCGCAGATATAGTTCTGCCCGCTGTCGGCAAGGGCTGCCTCGAACGTGTTGCGGGTTTCGTTGGTGAACTTACAAAAGTTGACCTTGTGGCTGTGTGCCGCCCCACCCAGCATCCGGATATTCGCCCCGGCGCAGAACACTTTGTCCTTGGCCGACTGCATGACAATCACTTTGACATCAGGGTGTTCAAACCGCATCCGCTGGACGATATCGGCCAGTTCAATATCCACGCCCAGATCATAGGAGTTGAGCTTGAGCTCGTACCCTTCGAACAGGCCACCCTTTTCATCGACGTCCATATAAAGATTCGCGATAGGGCCATCATATTCGATTTTCCAGTGGCGGTATTTGGACGGATCGGTTTGAAAGTCGATAATCTTGGTCACGGGCAGTCTCCTTGAGCAGGCTCGGCCTTGGCGGCAATTTGGCCAAAGCGGCCCTTGAGCTTTATATTCCAAATATGGCACGATATTGCCACATTTTTTTGTAATTCAGTGCTAAATTCACCAACTTGATGCTATATAATGCACTTCCTAACGTCAGATCGGATCTTTTCTGCATCTTGTGCAATTTCATGCACAGTGATCCCCAAAACCGTTTCAACCCCTGAACACTGCGCCAAATGCCCGTCCACCATATCGCAAAGCCGCAAGCTGGCGCGGGGTTTATCCATCCTTAGTTTCAGCCGCGCATTGGCAAGCTGGATCAACGCCTGCACCATCGCGCGTTCGGGCGACGGGTCGGGGCAATGCATCCAGACCGCCTCAAGAACCTCGTGGCATTCCCAGAAATATCCCGCATCGAAATAGGCACGACCCGCGTGCCATGCGGCAGTCTGATCCAACGCTATGACAGGCAGATCCGCCGTGACACTTGCCTTGATCGCATCAAACCAGTCTTCGGGATGGCGGGCGCTTTGCCCCGGCACATAGGCGTGCGGGGGCAGTGGAACATCAGTCACAAGATCAGGCGATCTGAACTGGTTCACGCTCTATCCGATCAAGACGCGCGCAAAAATCGCGGATTGCTTCCATCGTGGCGTGGCGCTGATCCAGATGCGGTGCGTGGCCGCAATCATTCAGGATCGCTGTTTCGACCGGGGAATATATCCGGGTTTCGATTTCTTCGATCTGGGCAAGCGTACCGTAAGGATCGTCTCGACCCTGAATCGCGAGAACGGGAATACGCAGATGGTCAATGGTATCGCCCACATGCCATGCCTCGAAGTCGGGGTTCGTCCAGGCATCATACCAGCCGTTAAATGCCACATCGACATTTGCGTGATACTTGCCCAACTTTTCCCGCAGATCACCCGAGACATAGTCGACGCCTGCCGCCTTGATCGCGGCCAACCCCATGGGTTCGGTAAAGAAATGCGGGGCCATCAAGATCAACGACCGGATGCGCATGTCGGAAACGGATCCGGCATAGATCGTCGCAATTGTGGCCCCGTCGGAATGGCCCAACAAAATCGCGTGTTCGATGCCAACGGCGTCCAACACATCGCCAACAGTTTCAATCGCCTCGCGCGTCATATAATCCAACGGTCGCGGCAAATCGACGGGATCGGATGCCCCATATCCAGCGCGCGAATAAGCCAGCACACCGAAACCGGTGGCATCGACCAAGGCTTGCGAAAAATCACGCCACAACGCGACACTGCCCAACCCTTCGTGCAGCAGCACAAGCGTGGGTGCATCGCCGGGCTTGGGGCCCCACGCCGCATATTCCAAGGTTTTGCCGCCTGCTGTCAGCGTCAATCCTGCGTCATTCGACCATGTCACGCCCATCAGTTTTCCTCTCGTAATTTAAACCGCTGTATTTTTCCCGTCGCGGTTTTGGGCAGATCTGAAACCACCTCGATCCAGCGGGGGTATTTCCATTTGCCAATCTTGTCTTTGACGTGGTCTTTAAGCTCGGCCAGCAAGGCATCATCGGCCACGCCGTCCTTGAGCACGACAAACGCTTTTGGTTTCTCCAGCCCATCTGCGTCCTCGGCGGCGACCACTGCGGCCTCAAGGATACGGGGATGGCTGACCAATGCGCCTTCGACCTCGAAGGGGGACAGCCAGATACCCGACACTTTGAACATATCATCCGTGCGCCCGCAGTAGACCAGCCGCCCGTCATCGCGCATTTCGTATTTATCGCCGGTGCGGGTCCACACGCCTTCGAAGGTGATCCGGGATTTTTCGCGCTGGTTCCAATAGCAATTGGCCGCAGATGCGCCGTTGACCAGCAATTCGCCTACCCCGCCGGACGGGACGTCTACCCCTTCCTCGTCGACCAGCCGCAAGGCATAGCCCGGCACCGCGACCCCCGACGTGCCATAGACAAGGTCATCCTTGCGGTTGCTCAGAAAGATATGCAGCATTTCGGTCGATCCGACGCCGTCCAGAATGCAGGTGCCGGTGTGCGTTTCCCACCGCAAGCCAACCTCTTCGGGCAGCGCCTCACCCGCCGAGATACAGGTGCGAAGCGGCACCTCTAGCGCGCCGTTTTTATCCATAAATGCAACCATCGCTGCATAAAGCGTCGGCACACCGCAAAATATCGTGGGTTTTTCGCCGTTTATCGTAGCTAAGACATCGTTAGGGGTCGGACGACCTGCGAACAGCAACGTCGTGGCCCCGACCGACAGCGGAAAGGTCATAGCATTGCCAAGACCGTAGGCGAAAAAGAACTTGGCCGCGGAAAACACCACGTCATCTTCAGCGATTTCCAGCACCTGTTTGCCGTACGTATCCGATGTGGCGCGCAGGGCGGAATGGACGTGGGCCACGCCTTTGGGCTGGCCTGTCGATCCTGACGAATACAACCAGAACGCCACTTCGTCGGGGCTAACAGCCAAGGTATCGGCTGGCGCGGCTCCGTCCAGAAAATCCTCATAAGAGGTCGTGCCTTCGGCGGTGCCGCCAATAATCACAATATGACGCAGATAGGGATTACCCTCGACCGCGCCTTTGACGACGTCCCAAAGGGGGGCCGACACGAACAGGATCGTCGCACGGGAATCGCGCAAGATTGCGTCATAGACCGATGTCGCCAGCAAGGTATTCAGCGGGATAGGGATCACGCCACCCTTCAGCGCGCCCCAAAATATTTGCGGAAATTCGATCTGATCCAAAACCAGCATCGCAGCACGTTCTTCGGGTCGGATACCGGCCCGGGCCAATGCACCTGCAACCTGCGCGGCGCCTTTGGCCATATCGCCGTAGGTCAGGCTGCGCCCAGTGCCAACTTCTCGGTAGGCAACCTTGTCACCGCGCCCCTCGTCGGGGTGGCGGTCCACAAAATAGGTCACGGCATTTGCAGTGGCGGTTGTCATCGCAGTCCTCCCAAACATCGATGCTTTATTCTGCATCAAATCGCCCAGATCACAAGGTTTGCGACCAAATGACGCATTTTACTGCATCACAGGGCCGCAATACGCGCGGCATCATCCACCTCATAAATACGCGCTACCAGATCTGCGCGCCGCATCAGGATTTTCGGGAAATTCAGGTTCCCTTTTGCCGTGGCTTCTCCCTCCCCCATCGATGGCGGGTCGGTCAGGATCACAGCCGCCGCGACGCGGTTGGCACTGCCGCTGGTTTGCGCAGCAAGCGCGGTTAACCGCGCGCCGATTTCCTGCATCAGCGGGGCGCAGATCATGGCCCCATTGTCATCGGTCGCGTCCCAGCCATTGGCCGCCATGGTCGCACGGTTGGGGACGATCAACATGCCCACCTGTTCGCGGCCCTGACCCGTCAGCACCAGATCAGTCACATAGGGGGCCAAGGCCGCCAGCAGATCAAGGCGCAGTTGGCCGGCGCGCACCCATGTCCCCGTCATCAGCTTGAAATCCTCGGACATGCGCCCATCGAACAAAAGCCCGCGTGACGGGTCCGCATCATCAACCAGGCGCATCGCATCGCCACTGATGAAAAATCCCTCCTCGTCAAACGCTTCGGCGGTTTTGGCGGGATTGTTGTGATAGCCTTTGGTGATCGTATCGCCGGATATCCGCACATCGCAGCGCCCGTCCGCATCGGGGATCAGCTTGACCGTGACACCCGGCAAAGGCGCGCCGACGATGCCGGCCCCCTTGGCCGGTTCATGCTGCAACAACGCCGCAGGGGCCGATTCTGTCAGCCCCCATGACGAATTGATCAACGGCAACTGCCCGCAGGTTTCAAGCGCCAGCCGTTCCAGTTCAGCCCATGTCGCCTGCGGCAAGGACGCGCCGGCATAAAAGATCATGTCCAGTTCGGCGAAATAGCGTTCACACAGCTGTTTATCGGCGTTCAACGCGGTCACGAGCTGGGCAAAACCAACCGGCACGTTAAAGCTGATCGTGGCCGATACATCGCGCAAATTCGCAAGCGTCTTGTCGAACAGCCCCGGCGCGGGCTTGCCGTCATCGATGTAGAAACTGCCGCCATTGGCCAGCATCAGGTTAAAGTTATGCGACCCGCCAAAGACGTGATTCCACGGCAGCCAATCCACCAACACCGGTGGGCGCGTGGTCACGAAAGGCAACGCTTGCGCGAGTTGCGCCTGATTGGTGGTCATCATCCGTTGCGTGGTCAACACCCCTTTGGGGTCCGAGGTCGATCCGGATGTCATCAAGATCTTGGCCAGCGTATCGGGCGTAATCCCTGCGAACGCGGCATCAACATCCGCATCATTTGGCCGAAGGAAATCGTTAAAATCCGTCGCACCACTGCTGCCGGGGGCTGATGACAGCTTTTCAGCGCCGCTGAGGCTGTCCAGCGCAAGGGCACCGGCATATTGCGTGGCATCTTGGGCATAGACCATGCCGGGGTTCACCAGCTTGACCACATAATCCAGACGCGGCAGGGCGGAGGGGATCAGTGAATATTGCTCAGCCACGGGGACGGTCGGCACACCCGCATATTGTGCTGCCAATGACAGCAGCGCATGGTCAACGCTGTTGCCCGACACGATCAGGATCGGCCTGTCCGGCCCCAGATCGCGCGACACCAGATGCCCCGCGATGGCACGTACCATCTCAAGCACCTGAGCGTAGCTCAGCTTGCGCCAGCCGTCGCCCGACCGCTCTGCCAGAAACAGATGATCGGGGGTTTTGGCCGCCCAATGATGCAACCAGTCACCGGTGCAGCGCGCCACGGGCCCAAGCACATATCCCGATTGCAACAATATCGACCCGTCTGGGCGGTCGGTGCGCGTCACACGATGCGGTCGCAAGTTCAGGTGATCGGTCATAATGCCCCCCTGCCCGCAAACGGCCAAAGGCGGGCGCGCCAGTTAAAGTGGCTTTGCGCTCACCGCGCAAAGCAAGGGCCAAGCCTAGCTTGGCAACAAGAACAACGTAATCGCCGGAAACATCACCAGTATGATCACACGCACGATGTCGGACCCGACAAAGTACATCACGGCCTTGTAGGTTTCGGTCATCGGCGTTTCGCGGTCCATCGAGTTGATGATAAACAGGTTCATCCCTACCGGCGGCGTAATCAGCCCGACCTCGACCACAATCAGCACCAAGATGCCGAACCAGATCGCCAGATGTTCTGTGCTCATCCCGAAATCCATCGCCGAAATGACAGGGAAGAAGATCGGCACGGTCAGCAGGATCATCGACAGGCTGTCCATCAGGCACCCGAAGATCAGATAGAAGATCAGGATGATCGTCAGCACCAGCCACGGGCTATAGCCCTGCCCCACCACCCAATCGGCCATGAATTGCGGCACACCGGACAGTGCAAGGAAGCCGTTATAGAACCCCGCGCCCAGTACGATGAAAAAGATCATGCCAGTGGTCTTGGCCGTGCCCAGCAGGCTGTCACGCAGCACCGACCAGTTCAGGCTGCCTGCCAAAAGCGCAGCAAGCCCGGTACCCGCCGCACCGATGGCAGACCCTTCGGTTGGTGTGAACCACCCCAGATAGATACCGCCGACCACGACGAAAAAGATCACCAGCACCGGCCATGTATCGGCCAGCGCCTTGAACCGTTCGGCCATGGGAACCGCAGGACGCGTTCCCGCCGAATTGGGGTTCAGACGCACATAGATCGAGATGGTAATGATATAGCCAAGGGCTGCCAGAATGCCGGGTACGAATGCGGCAAGAAACAGCTTGGCGATGTTTTGTTCGGTCAGGATGGCATAGATCACCAAAATCACCGAGGGTGGGATCAGAATGCCAAGTGTGCCACCCGCCGCCAGTGTTGCGGTCGAAAACCCACCTGAATAGCCGTAGCGGCGCAGTTCGGGCAAGGCGACCTTGGACATGGTTGCCGCCGTTGCCAGCGAGCTGCCACAAATCGCACCAAAGCCCGCGCAAGCCCCAACGGCCGCCATTGCGACACCGCCCCTGCGGTGGCCAAGGAAGCTTTCTGCCGCTTTGAACAGTGACTGCGACATACCCGAAAGGGTCGCGAATTGCCCCATCAGCAGGAACATCGGGATGATCGACAGCGAATAGCTGGAAAAGGTCGTGTATGTTTCTGATTTCAGCTTGGCCAGCAGGGGCGTCGGGTTGCCGCCCATCGCCATGTACCATCCGCCAAAACCGCACAGCAACATGGCAAGCCCGATGGGCGCGCGTAAAAACACCATCAACAACAGGACGGGGAAGGACCAAAAGCCCAGTTCAAGATTGGTCACGTTAATGCGCCCCTTGTTCGCTTGGTAGAATGTTTTCGCCTTTAACAGCCTCGATCACGCGGATCACGGCGCAGTATACGGCGACGATGCAGGAAATAATCCCGGCAAGAAAACTGGCCCCATAGGCCCACCACACTGGAAATTGCAGGAACAGCGTGGTTTCGCCGTTGCCGATATAGCGCTGCATGCCTTCATACAGGCGCCAGATGATCAGGATGATGACCGCAGTCAGCACGACCTCCCAAAAGGCGGCGATCCAGCGGTTCGCCTTGGCCGGCAGAAAAGACGTAAACACATCTACGCTGGCATGCGCCCCGTAGAACTGGCAGATCGGCAGGAACGAAAAGATCGCAAAGGCGATCCCTGCCTCAAGCAGCTCATAGTTCCCGTTGATTTCGCCCACGCCCATATCGATCAGGCTTTGCGACACCCCCGCAAGTTTTTCTTGAAAGAACGTGCTGTGCAGCACCTTGTTGATGCTGCGCCCAAAGATCGACAACGTGGTCATCAGGATCAACGCCACCAGGACAAGCCCTCCGATGATCGCGGTGATGCGGGCAAGGAACTGGATCATCCGATGCATGTAACGTCTCTTTTTTGTCTTGGTTGATTAGGATGAAAAGCCTGCGGCACATCGCGGGTGCCGCAGGCCAGCTTCAGAGGGAACCGCTTACTTGCCGTAAGCGTCCATCAGCGATTTGGCTTCGTCGATCAGGGCCTGACCGTCGATGCCCTTTTCCTTCATATCCGCAACCCAAGTGTCGTAGATGGGCTGGGATGTTTCACGCCAAACAGCAGTTTCTTCTTCGTTAAGCGTGACGATGTTGTTGCCCAGATCAACAGCGATCTGACGGGCCGGACCATCGGAATCAGCCTGTGTGCCGCCTGCGAAGATCGAGAATTCCAGACCGGAGTTGTCGTCGATCACTTTTTTCAGATCGTCAGGCAGGCTTTCGTACTTGTCCTTGTTCATCGCCAGAACAAAGGTCAGCGTGTAAAGCGCGCTGCCGGTGAATTCTGTGTGGTTCTTCACCAGTTCAGGCACTTTCAGTGCTGACGTCACTTCCCATGGAATGGTGGTACCGTCGATCACACCTTTGGACAGACCTTCGGGGATGGCAGGCACGGGCATGCCAACCGGCGTTGCACCGGTGATTTCCAAAAGCTGGTTCGCAAGACGCGACCCACCGCGAATTTTCATGCCCTGCATGTCGGCAGGCGTGCGGATTTCCTTGTTGGTGTGCAACAGACCGGGTCCGTGAACCCATGTGCCCAAGATGTGGACGTCCTTGAATTCGGTGTCCTTCATGTGGGATTCGAACATCTGCCAATAGGCAGAGCTGGCCGCGCGTGCGTCGGTGACCATAAAGGGCAGCTCGAACACTTCGGTCGATGGATAGCGACCCGGCGTATAGCCAACCACGGTCCAGACAATGTCGGCCACGCCGTCAATCGCTTGGTCCATCAATTCGGGCGGTGTCCCGCCAAGCTGCATGGAGGCGTAGCGTTCGACCTTGATGCGGCCTTCGCTGGCGGCTTCGACTTTGTCAGCCCAAACATCCAGCACCAGCTTTGGCACGTTGGCCTGTGGTGGCAGGAACTGGTGCATGCGCAGCGTTACGTCTTGCGCCATTGCAGCTGTGGCACCCATACCGACCACGAATGCAGCCCCGGCAATCCCCATGAGGGTTCTTCTGAAAATCATGATGTCTCTCCCTTTTTATTATTGTCATTTGGTCTACAGGTTTGCGCCTGTAGCACCAATCAATTCGATGGTTTGTATTCGGACATTAACGCACGCGCTTGGTCAATCAAAGCCTGACCATCAATGCCCTTGCTGTCCATATCAGCAATCCAAGCATCATAGATCGGACGCGCCATGGTGTCCCATTCTTTGGCCTGCTCTTCGCTGACGGTGACGATATTGTTGCCCGCATCCACCGCCAACTGGCGGGCTGGACCATCTGCATCAGCTTGTGTGCCACCCGCAAAGATCGAGAAATCCAAACCGGAGTTTGCATCAATGATCGCGCGCAGATCATCAGGCAGCGCATCGTATTTATCTTTGTTCATCGCCAGCACGAAAGTCAGGTTATAGATCGCTGGTCCTGCAAATTCTGTGTGGTTGCCCACCAATTCCGATACTTTCAATGCTGTCGTAACTTCCCAAGGGATGGTGGTGCCGTCGATCACACCTTTGGACAGCGCCTCGGGGATGGCGGTGACGGGCAGGCCAACTGGCGTTGCACCAACTTTTTCCAGCAACTGGTTGACCAGACGTGAACCGCCACGAATTTTCATACCCTGAAGGTCCGAAGGTACAGCAACAGGTTTTTTCGTATGCAGCATGCCGGGGCCGTGCACCCAAGCGCCAAGCACTTGAACGTCTTTGAAGTCAGCATCCTGCATCTGCTCTTCCATCAGCTTCCAATAGGCATAGGACGTCGCGCGGGCATCCGACGACATAAAGGGCAGCTCGAACACTTCGGTGCGTGGAAAACGACCGGGGGTAAATCCGTTCACGGCCCAGACGATGTCTGCAACCCCGTCCATCGCCTGATCGATCAGTTCGGGCGGGGTGCCACCAAGCTGCATCGCGGGATAGCGTTGAATTTTAATGCGGCCGTTGCTGTCGGCCTCGATCTTGTCGGCCCAGACATCCAGGACCAGCTTGGGGACGTTCGCCTGTGGCGGCAGGAACTGGTGCAGCGTCAGCGTTACATCTTGTGCCAAGGCCGCCGTGCTGGAAAGACCCGCCGCCAATGCAGCGCCCCCCACCAGTCGCAAAAATGCTTTGCGTGAAAATTCCATCGTATTTCTTCCCCCTGTCCGCCCTGCCCTTGAATTTGATCAAGTGACGTGGCGTTCCCTAGTTATATTGTTAGACTACCTAACAATCCTTGTCATCAAATTTTCTGGACTGCCTTCCGAATTTCACACCCAAGCACGGACAGATCGCCCCGCCCATAGTCAAAAAACTGCATTTTCATGCAACTTAGCGGCTGTGATTTTGTAACCGTCAAACAAAATGACCGAAAAAGGCAAAATAATTCACAAAGCCCCTGAACCGGTACCTGTGAATACAAACTATGAGGGAAAATGATGGTGGCGTTACCTGGATTTGAACCAGGGACCTAACGATTATGAGTCGTTCGCTCTAACCAACTGAGCTATAACGCCATCGGCGCTCCGAATATGACGGGCCTTGGCCCCCGTCAAGGGCCAAAACCAATCTAATGTCATCAACTTGCTTCGCGAACCGTATCAATCATCAATTGAACGTTGTCCGGATTGGCATCCGGCGTGATACCATGACCCAGATTAAAGATATGCGGACCCTTGGAAAACGCTTTCACGATGGTGCGGGTTTCATCGATCAGATCCTGCCCGCCGGTGACCATATGGCGTGAGGCAAGGTTACCCTGCACGCAGCCATCCACCTGCACATTCGCCGCCGCCCATTCAGCAGACACGGAATTATCCAGCGCAACGCAGTCCACACCGGTCGCCTTGTGGAAACCGATGTACTGGTCACCCGCCTCGCGGGGGAAACCAATGATCGGGATACCGGGGTGGCGTTTCTTCAGCTCTTGGGTGATCTCGCGGGCGGGCTCCAACGCGTATTTCTGGAATGCCTCGCCCGACAGGGACCCCGCCCAGCTGTCGAAAATCTTCATGACTTCGGCCCCTGCTTCGATCTGCGCCGACATATATTCGATCGTCGCCTTGGTGATCAGGTTCAGCAGCGATTCGAACAACGGGTTGTCATTGATCCGCAACTGGTGCGCTGGCCCCTGATCCTTGGTCCCCTGACCCGCGATCATATAGGTCGCCACAGTCCATGGCGCACCGGCAAAGCCGATCAGCGTCGTTTCCGGCGGCAAAGCCCCCGCAAGGTTGCGCACGGTCTGATAAATCGGGTTCAGCGTCTCGTGAATAACGTCAACGGGTTTCAGCTTGTCGAAATCGGCCTGCGTTGTCACAGTCGACAACCGCGGGCCTTCGCCTGTCACGAACCACAGGTCAGCGCCCAATGCTTGGGGCACCAGCAAAATATCCGCAAACAAGATCGCCGCATCAAATCCATAGCGGCGGATCGGCTGCAAGGTTACCTCGGTCGCCAGATCGGGGTTATAGCACAACGACAGGAAATCCCCTGCCTCGGCCCGCGTGGCCTTGTATTCAGGTAGATAGCGGCCCGCCTGACGCATCATCCAGATCGGCGGTGTCGCCAGCGTTTCACCCGCCAAGGCGCGCAAAATGGTTTTGGTTGGGGGTGTTGTCTGCGCCATGTGTCGGCTCCTCAGGTAATCTTTTGCCTTTGGTCAAGATGTGGGGGCTGGAAGTCAAGGCGCTGGTGCCGCATTGTCCCACAAAATTGACTTGCCTAAAGAGACCTTCATGACATTGACCTTGCCTACCCCTCAGAACCCACTGCGCATCGGCACCCGCGGCTCCCCCCTTGCGATGGCCCAAGCGGTGGAAACCCGCGCGCGTTTGTCCGTCGCGTTTGACCTGCCGCTGACCGCGTTCGAGATTGTAGTGATCAAAGTAACCGGCGACCTGATCCAAGATCGCCCCCTCAAGGAAATCGGCGGCAAGGGCCTGTTCACCCGCGAGATCGAAGAAGACCTGCTGGCGGGCAAGATCGACATCGCTGTGCATTCGATGAAGGACATGCCAACCATCCAACCCGGCGGCCTGCTGCTGGATACGTTCCTTCCGCGTGAAGACCCCCGTGACGCCTTTGTGGCCCCCCTGCTGTCTGCGCTGGATCAACTGACCGAAGGTGCCGTTGTCGGCACCTCAAGCCTGCGCCGCCGTGCGCAGCTGTTGCACAAGCGACCCGATTTGCAGGTGGTCGAATTCCGCGGCAACGTCCAGACCCGCCTGCGCAAGCTTGCCGATGGCGTGGCCGAATGCACATTTCTTGCCATGGCCGGCCTGAACCGTCTGGGCATGGAAAACGTCCCCGCCACCCCGATTGAGGACACAGACATGCTGCCCGCCGTCGCCCAAGGGGCCATCGGCATCGAACGCCGCGCGGGTGACGCGGATACCGAAAGATTGCTCGCCGCGATTCACGACACCCCCACAGGCCAGCGCCTGACTGCCGAACGCGCCTTCTTGCTTACCCTCGATGGATCCTGCGAAACCCCGATCGCCGGATTGGCCACGCTCGACGGCGACACCCTGCACCTGCGCGGCGAGGTCCTGCGCCCCGATGGATCCGAAGTCATTGCCGGTGACCGCAGTGGGCCAATCGCGGATGGCGGGCAAATGGGGGTGGACCTTGCCCAAGATCTGCTGTCCCAAGCAGGCCCTCATTTCTTTGACTGGCACGACGCTAAGTAACGTTATCGTGTTATCTTAGGATTTGATGAAACCATTTGCCTGAACGCCGCGTTGTTAAAGCAAGATCGCCTAGCAACTTAAAGATTTTCAGGAGTACACCATGACTTTCACCAAGAAAATGATGACAGCAACAGCAGCCCTCGCCCTTACCGCAGGCGCAGCATTCGCAGATGCACACGCCATGAAGAACCCAATGGTGGGCGGTGCCGAGATGTCGACAGAAATGAACATTGTCGAAAACGCAGTAAACTCGGCTGACCACACCACACTGGTTGCAGCCGTGCAAGCAGCTGGCTTGGCCGAAACGCTGTCCAGCGAAGGACCGTTCACCGTATTCGCCCCTACCAACGAAGCTTTCGACCGTCTTGAGCCAGGCGCAGTCGAAATGCTGCTCAAGCCCGAAAACAAGGAAGAGCTGACCAAAGTGCTGACCTGCCACGTTGTTGCAGGTGAAGTGACGTCCGAAGCATTGCTGGCTATGATTGCAGCAGACGGCGGCAGCCATGAGTTCACCACGCTGGGCGGTTGCGTGATCACGGCTTCGATCGAAGAAGACATGATGAAGCTGCTGGACGAAAACAACAACGCGGCCTTTGTAGAGATTGCTGACGTAAAGCAGTCCAACGGCATCATCCACCAGACAGGTGGCGTGTTCCTGCCAAAGCAATAAGCTTTAAAGCCGCTGAACGCTAAAAATGAAAGCCCCTCGACCTTGCCGGTCGGGGGGCTTTTTACATTGCGTTTTCCAAATGGACATAAATCCCGGAGGAGCCCGCAGGGCGGGGGCTGGCCCCCTCTTTACCCGATCAGACCCATTTCGCCAAAGGTGGCAAACTCATCAAAACGGCATTCGCATCATGCCCGGTCTCAAGCCCGAATTTAGTCCCCCGATCATAGACCAGATTATATTCCGCATAGAGCCCGCGATGCACCAACTGCGTATCCTTATCCGCGTCTGTCCAATCCTGACCTTTGCGCTTTTCGACCAAAGGCACATACGCCGGCAAAAACGCGCGTCCGATATCTTGGGTCAGTTTGAAATCCGCTTCCCAGTCTCCGGTGCAGTGATCATCCATAAAGATGCCACCCACCCCACGCGCGCGGTGGCGGTGCGGGATGTAAAAATACTCATCCGCCCACGCTTTTAGTTTGGGATACAGCGCGTCACCGTGCGGGTCGAGATGCGCCTTTTGCTGATCATGGAAATGGCCCGTGTCCTCGGCGTATTCGATGCAGGGGTTCAGGTCAGACCCACCGCCAAACCACCACGCATGTGGCGTCCAGAACATACGTGTGTTCATATGAACAGCCGGCGCATGAGGGTTTTGCATATGCGCAACCAGACTGATCCCCGAAGCCCAGAACCGCGGGTCGTCTTTCATGCCCGGAATGCCTTTGCGGGCCGCCATCGCATGCTGTGCGCGTTCGCCAAGCGTGCCGTAGACGGTGGAAATATTGACGCCGACTTTCTCAAAGACACGACCGCCGCGCATCACGCTCATCAATCCGCCGCCCGCGTCAGAGCCGTCTTCGCTGCTGCGTTTGGTCTCGGTCACCTCGAATTGACCCGGTGCCGCATCTGCCATTGGGCCACGGTCGTGACTGCTTTCCAGGCTTTCAAAGGCATCTACGATCTGATCGCGCAATTCACGGAACCACGCAGAGGCGCGGGCCTTTTCGGTATCGAAACTCTGTGTCATTCAGCTTGTGCCTTATCTGTCTGCGACATGCGCATGGTCATTGGCGACCCGACCGGATCGGCCGCCAAAGGTCAATGCGCCGCCCAATGTTAATGTGCAGGTGCGCCAACGGCATCCAGCAACGACCGTCCGCCATCGACCACGATCACCTCGCCGGTCATAAAGCTTGAGCTGTCCGCCGCCAGATACTGGATCGTATCGGTCAATTCCGACGGCGATGCGATCCGCCCCAATGGCGTGTGACTGCGGATATCATCGCGCCATTCACGGTTATCCGCGACCGTTGCTTTCAGCGACCCGCTCATTACCGACCCGAACGCCACGGCGTTTACGCGAATGCGGTGGGGTGCCAGCGTCAACGCCATTGAACGCGTCATCTGTTCAAGCGCTGCGGCGGCCATGGAATAGGCCATCAACTCAGGCCGCGTATGCCGTGAAGCGGTCGAACTGAGGTTGATGATACTGCCAACGTTGCCCTCGGGCTTGTCTTCGGCCTGTTTTATCATCCGCTTGGACACCTGTTGCGTAAGCTGCAACGCGGTCATTACATTTTCCTGCCACAAGGTTTCGACGCTTACATCGTCATTGTCCAACGCATCCGTCGGCAGAAAGTGCCGCGACGCATTGACCAGCACATCGACGGCATCAAAAGCATCTATGGTGGCGGATACAAGATTGGCAATCGTCAGCCGTTCGCGCAGATCACCTGCGAAAAAGCGTACATTGCCATCTTCCTTGGCATCGCCCCATTCGTCTACCAAGGCCTTTTCATCCGTATCGGCGCACATCACATTGGCACCTTTATCCGCAAACTGCCGCGCAATCGCGAGGCCGATACCATTGGCCGCCCCCGTCACAATGACGTTCTTACCCTTGATCAAAAAAGACATGGAATGTTTCCTTATCTAGCAAAATCCAGCAAAGCGAGGCTTAGCGGCGCTTGCGCAGCGGCCGCGCCGCGTGGAACAACTTGAACCGCGCATCGCCGCCAATCTCCTCGACATGGGCAAACCGGGTTTTCAGTTCGGCCTCGTAGGGCAGATGACGGTTGGCCACCATCCACAGCTTGCCCTGCCCCGACAGAATGCGCGCTGCAGCCGCAACAAAGGCCTGCCCGATCTGCGGTTCAGCCGCGCGCCCGGTGTGAAACGGCGGGTTCATCACGACAGCATCCAAGCGGTGCGGAGCCTGCCATGTGGTGGCGTCCTCCCACAAGAATTCGGCGCGTTCATCGTCCACATTGCGCCGCGCGCATTCCAGCGCCAGATGCCCTGCCTCGACCACGTAAAGTTTTTCAACAGCCGGGCGGGTCAGCACATGTGCCGACAAAAACCCCCAGCCCGCGCCCAGATCAGCGACCTCGGCACCCAGTTTTTCAGGCAGCGCATCAACCAGCAGCGCCGAGGCCAGATCAATACCATCCGCAGAGAAAACCCCCGGTGCGGTCCAAAAGCCGCCTTCGGTCAGGCTTGGCCCCTGCGCCCAGTCCACAAAGAAATCCGCTGCCGGATCAGAGATCCAGAACATTTTGCCATGTGCTTTTGAAATCGGGCCCTGAATGGTCACACGCGCGCGCATCTCGCGCAGAATGCTGTCGGCACCATCGGTCTTCTGGCCATCGACAACAACGACGCCATCGCTGACCTCGCAGGCCTTGGCGATCATCACACGGGCCTCGGCTTTGGCGCGGGGCAGACAAACGATGCAGGCACTATAGCGGCCCTTGACCGTGCGCACCACGTCATAGCCGCGCGCAGTCCAAGCGTCGAAATCAGGTTTGAAGTCCTGAATGATCTGTACACGAGATTTATCGAGGCCGGGCAAATCGGCATCACGGGGCGGCTGGAAAACGGCAATCGTTCCCTCGGCCGGCACCTCAAGGCCGCCGCCGTCAAGCGCCAGCTGCAAACGTGAATCAATCACGCGCTATTCTTCTTTTTCCATGGTGCATTGCAGCGGGTGCTGATGGCGCCGTGCAAAATCCATGACCTGGGCAACTTTCGTCTCGGCGATCTCGTGGCTGAACACACCGACCACGGCCAGACCCTTTTTGTGCACGGTCAACATGATTTCAAAGGCTTGGGCGTGGTTTAGGCCAAAGAACCGTTCCAACACATGCACGACGAATTCCATTGGCGTGAAATCATCATTCAACAGCATCACCTTGTACAAAGGTGGCCGTTTGGTCTTGGGCTTGGTCTTGGTCAACAGATCGGTTTCGTCGTCGTCCCGGTCTTTGCCAGCCATCATCAGATCATCAAGGCGCATTGCTGCTCCTGCGTGGACAGAGGTTTCAAGTGAGTCGTATGAACGTCTATATAACCTGAATGCAGAATTAGAAAAGAGGCTGTGCCAAAGATGACCGATCCTGTTACCACCATCGGCTTTGATGCTGATGACACGCTTTGGCATAATGAACGCTTCTTTGTCCTGACCCAAGGCATGTTTGCCGACTTGCTGCGCGACCATACCGACCCCGATACCTTGATGGACCGGCTGCTTGAGGCAGAGCGCCGCAATATTCCGCACTACGGGTTTGGCATCAAAGGCTTTACGCTGTCGATGATCGAAACAGCCATCGATGTAACCGAGGGGCGCGTGCCCGCATCCGTCATTGCCGAGATCATGGCCGCCGGGCGGGACATGCTCGCCCATCCGATAGAGCTGCTGCCCCATGCGCAAGAAACTCTGGAACGCCTGCAAGACCGGTACCGTCTGGTGATGATCACCAAGGGTGATTTGTTGGATCAGGAACGCAAACTGGCGGAATCCGGATTGCGCGGTATGTTCACCGCGATCGAAATCGTTTCGGACAAAAATCCGCAGGTCTATGCGCGCATCTTTGACCAACACGGGCGTGGTGCTGCGCGTGGCCTGATGGTGGGTAATTCGATGAAATCGGACGTTGTCCCGATGATTGATGCCGGTGGCTGGGGCGTCCATGTTCCTCACGGGGTGACGTGGGCCTTGGAACATGCGCCAACGCCGCACCATTCAGACCGGTTCAAGCAGATCACCGAACTGACAGAGCTTGAGGGCATTTTGGACCAAATCACCTGAAAATTCTGTGAGGACATAGCAAAACATGGCCACTCTCTGATTTCTTGCATTGATATTGCTGGATAAAATATGGCCCGAGGCCGCGAAAATGGCCATTCACTCATATCAAATGGCCATCGAAAGTTTCAAAAAAATGCCGCCCGAAGGCGGCATTTGCATTTTGGAGGGGCAATCTTGTTCAATGGGACCTCTCACCCCATCCAAAACCGAATCTCATCGGATACGCCAGGTGGAGGATCTTTGATCTTTTCCAAGATCTCGGATGGCGACACAAATAACCCACCGAAACCACTCTCGCCTTTCAAACGATAAACCTGTGTCAGATGGTGATCGAACAACAGCTCC
>ERZ651776.169-NODE-169-length-97777-cov-14.708946_pt1 | contig 97777 bp, 80 predicted proteins | sample MGYA00514761_ERZ651776 | MGnify/ENA metagenome assembly ERZ651776 | reverse complement strand
TCAGCTATTTTTTCTTTCCATTTTGTCACATTGAGGAGACCATACTTTATATTTTGAATCTCTGCAAAATCTTCACCATATTCCTTCTGTTTTGACGATTCAGAAATCAAACCAAACGAGCAACCAACGACACCAACAATTAGTATCATACTTATTATTCGTCTTATTTTTGATGCTTTTGTCATGGCACTTATTTGTTACTTTCTAGTTTTAATTCTTCTTCACTTAATAAGCCCACCCATAGTGATATTTCCCCATTATCTAAACGTGGCCATATCGGTCGAATAACACCTTTAACAGCGTCAATATTCAAGTAGTCTCCGAAAAACAAACTCTGTTTTGGAGTAAAAGGTGAATGTGAAATACGAGAATCAACAAAAGTAATACCTCCGTCTCTCGATACACTCACATAAACATCTGTCTTAGTATCTTCGTGATTTCTCCTGTCATAATATATAAAGTATAAATAACCGCTACTTTGATCTACAGTCATCCACGTAAAAAACTGATGATTTTTAGAGTTATCTTGATTAACCTTAATTCGTTCACTCCAAGTATCTCCTCCATCAGTTGATTTCATTATCCAAACGTCAGTGTCCATCTCTCCATTCTTCTGATCGCACCAATTTAAATATAGTGTTCCACGATTAGGGCCATTACTCAAATCACATTTAAGAATTGGAAGACCATTTGCTCTGTAAATTCCAGGTATTTCCAAAGTCCATCCTCCAAATTGAGGCCCTATGAGCTTCTCATTCTCCAACCATGTCTCCCCTTCATCTGTAGATTTTTGCATCACCAGTCCTTTAGGGCCAGTCCATGTGACATACAATTCTCCATCTTTACCAACAGCTGGCACCGCACCTTCAACTGTATTGTCATCATCAATACAATCACCCAAATAAGATGATATAACTATTGGTGAAGACCAGCTTGTTCCCTGATCGAGTGATTTTGAAAACACAATTCTCGAACTGTCTTGTGGTTTTTCTGATCCATAGTCATCAAACTCTGTCCATGTCATATAGATGACATTTGTTGTAGGGTCAACGACTGTCCATTGCTTATCTTGGACTTTTATTCCATTTGGTTCTGGAAAAGACCCATCGGTAAAATTTTCACATACGTTATCGGTTGTCTGGCAGACAATTCTATCTAAATGAGTTGATTTTTTGTAACTGGCCAAGTGAAAATAATACAACCTTCCTTTTGTATCAAACATTAAAACAGGATCACCCCAAACACCGTAAGGACTTTTTATACTTTTACTAACCCAACTCTTTCCACCGTCTTTAGAATAGTAATAATCATTTAATACAGAACCTGCTGCCATTAAAGATGTATTATTTGGATCTATTGCAATGGACGGTTCTATTTGGGAAGTTGCATAAGTTGCTTTTCTTGGCTTCTTCAATTGGACCAATTCAAAATTCGATTGTCCATAAGAATAAGAACAAAGAAATAAGAAAACAACAATTGTTTTAAAGCTCATATTTTCTTTTAAATTACAGTTTTCTCAACCAAAAAGGAGTGTATTCCCCATCAATAATAGTAAAGTCAAAACGTGGACTTTCATAGTTTTTCACTTCAATATCAGTAGAATAGAGTTGATTATCTCTCGAATACAATACACTTAAAACATCTCCTGTTACAGAGCCATTAATAAATGCATCGAAAGCATTTTTTTCTACACGAAAACCATTACAACCAATAATTTCATCATTGACACTAATACCAGCATCTTCAGCAGCTGAATTACTTCGAATTCCTTTTACGATCAACCTACCTCCAGAATTTGACATTGTAATGCCTACACTTGGAATTGCCTTTCCCACATAATTAACTTTCAAACCCAGTGGAGTAAATTGCTCATTATAATCTGGAATTTCTGTACCATTAATATATTTTGAATAGAAAGAATCCATATTTTCACCAATAAAACTAGCCAGTTCTTTCTTGAATTCACTTTCTGAAAAACCTCTACCTTTCTTCACATAATAATCGGCATAAATTTTTTGCATAAAATCATCAAGGCTTTTCTTGCCTTTGTATTTTTTTATAATTTTCGCGTCTAACATCATTGCAATAACAGACCCTCTAGAATAATAAGACATGGTTGTGTTTTTACTGTTCTCATTTGGTCTGTATGCTTTTATCCAAGCATCAAAACTTGCATGTGACACAGGTTGTACCCTTGTCCCAACCGAACCTTCAACATAGTTTAGGCTACTGAACATTTTTCCGACAAATTCCTTATCTGTATAAAATCCAGCTCTTAAGAGAATCAACTTTTCGTAATACGATGTAAATCCTTCCATCACCCACAGCATAGAAGTGTAATTCTCTGAATCATAATTAAATGGTCCTAATTCAACCGGACGAATACGTTTTACATTCCATAGGTGAAAATACTCATGAGCAACAAGCTTTAAAAAATCCTTGTATTTAGAACCATTATAGGTCCATCTATTAACACTAAGTACAGTAGAATTTCTATGTTCCAAACCTCCTTGGGCGTTTACAACATTATGTATAATAAAAGTGTACTCTTGGTTCGGATTCTGCTTAAAAACACTTGTGGCCCCTTCAATAACTTTGGTCATATCGACTTTCAGTTGTTCAATAGAATAGTTTCCATAGTTGTACATCGCTACATTGTGTTTCAATCCATCAGCCTGAAAAGAAAACACCTCTTGATTTCCAATTTCAATTGGGCAATCTACCAAATGATCATAGTTTTCAAAAGAATAAATTGTTGAACCATCTTTGGTTATTGCTTCATTCTCTTCCTTCATTGCTGTTGTAATCACATTGAATTCTTTGTGAGGATAAACTTCAACTAGCCCATTCTTTTCTTTATGATTTTCTACATACATAAAAACACCGGATCCACTAACAAAACCATGAGTTAAGTCAAGAAAACTAGTTCTAACAGAAAGTTCAAATGCATACACCTCATACCTTACATATACCTTTTTAGATTTACCACGAACAATAGACCAAGTATTCTTGTTGATTTTTTTAATTGGAAGCTCTTTTCCATTTGCATTGAATGCATGAACTTGGTTCACATTTTTCGCAAACTCTCTTGCTAAATATGATCCCGGTGCCCAAATTGGCATTTTTACGTTTAATACTGCATCTTTAAAATCAGTCAACTCCATTTCTACCTCATAATAATGGTTTTGAGGTTTCGGCATTTTCAAATGATATTTTATTTCTTGCGCAAAAGACAAGGTAAAGAATAAAGAAAGTAAAGCTGAGATTAAATATTTAAACATAAATTTGTATTTTACTTCAAAGATATCATTTGAAATTAATTAATATCGCAAGAAGTCACGTTAATAAACAATCTTAAACAAAAAAGATGCCTAAAATAAATTTAATTATCGTTTTATTATCCACCGTTTTATTTAGTTGTGTTCAGGATTCAAAAGACATTAGAACATCTGATGCAGATGGAACCAATTTAACACTAGAGAACAAGATTTCTCAATTAGAATTGGACAATGCAATGAAAGATTCTTTGATTAATGAGTCACTGGCTTTTTTCAATGAAATTCAATCTAATCTTGAAACAATTGGGATACGAAGAGATGAAATTAGAACGATTTCTGATAATCCTGAAATTTCAAATGATGATAAAACATGGATACTTGAAGAAATTAAACACATCAATTTCTTGCGTGAGGAGAATGCTAACAAGGTTAGAAGAATGACACAACAAATGAAATCTAACAACTTTAAAATCAAAGAATTAGAACTCATGGTTGAATCATTAATTAAAGACATCCAATGGAAGGATGAACAAATTAACTTGTTACAATCTGAACTTAATGGTCTTGACAAAGAATATTCAGCACTTTTTGATTCATACCAAGAACAAGCCATTATTCTAGATGCGTTGACAAGTGAAATAAATACTGTTTATTATGCATATGGTACTGTTGAAGAATTAAGTGAGAATGGGGTTGTCAACAAGAAAAATGGATTTTTAGGAATTGGAAAAAAAACAGAATTAAAAGCAGATTTGAATGATACGTATTTTACTAAAATTGATGCTTCTCTCACAACATCTATTACGATTCGAGGAGAAGGTCTAAGATTCGTAACGAATCACCCACAGAAATCCTATTCAATTGAAAGTGACCTCAACAGTTCGGTAATTACAATAACAGATGCTTCAGAATTTTGGAAAATATCGAAATATTTAGTTGTAACAGTTGATTAATGGAAAAGTCTGATGAAAACATAGACGCTGCTGTAAAGAAATTTCAAAGTCCTGTACCACTTCTGATTAATTTGAAAAACTTAATTTTTGGAAAAGAAAAGCCAGATGTATATACTCAATTAACGTTTTACATCAATGTTATCATTTGGCTTACCTTCTTGCTTTGGAGCATTTTGAGTTATTTCACAATATCTTCACATAAGGTCATGAATCAGTTTAAAGGTATTAATATCGAACGAATTATTCAAAAACGAGGAGAGGAGTTAGGTTTTGAAGGAACGGACACTTTTCTTGATTGTTTACTTACTTTTAACGGTGTTGCAATTATCTGCTGGGGCGTAGTTTTCTTTGGTTTAATTCTCCTGTTTCGAAAAAAAAATAAAGCCATTTATTTCATTCTAGGAGGGACTTTTTTCTATATCGGAATGAGTATCTTTTATTTGAGTTGGTCCTATTTCATTGAAGACATGACGTCCTATGACAAGGTTGCTCTACTAATTATCATTGTCAGTACAATTTTCCATACACAAATGATTAAACAATCATCCGAAGGCGACCCAGTTAACTTTTTTGAGCCTGATCAAGTAGAAGAATGATTTTAGAAATCGATTCTACGTTTTGTTCTTCTCTATTTAATGTCACATTCGCTGATTTATAAAAAGATTTGCGATCATTCAATCTCTCTACGATGAAATCCAGCAAGTCTTCATCATTCAAACCGTCAATTAACGGTCGTTTAGATTTTGCATTGGTAAGTCGATGAGCAAGCTCTTTTGATGTTCTTTCTAAATAAAATGTACAACCAATAGCATTCAAACGTTCCATAGCATCATTAAAACATGGCATCCCACCACCTGTTGCTAAAACAAATTCTTGTTGGTTTTTTAATTCTTCAATGAATTCGGTTTCAATTTCTCTAAATCCAGTTTCTCCCTTTTCTCCGAATAACACACCTATTGTCTTCTTATATTTGAGCTCAATTTCTTTATCAGAATCAATAAACTTCACCCCCATACTATTAGATAGTTTCTTACCTAAAGTGGTTTTACCACTTCCCATAAATCCGACAAGTATTACTCTTTTCATAACAAAGTATAAATTACAATAAATTAGATTGCTGTGCAAATAAGCAAATAATTATTAAATTAATAGCGCTATTGAGTGATACGAAAGGATTTCATCACTATCATTTCACTCATTATTATTAAGTAAGCTAGTCTCGATGAAAAAATAAAAAAAAAATGATTCTAATCCCTTGTGATAATAAATATTACATATATATTTGCATCCGCTAACGCGACGATTTGGTAGCTCAGTTGGTAGAGCAATACACTTTTAATGTATGGGTCCTGGGTTCGAGCCCCAGCCAGATCACTAAAAAGCTTCAACAAATGTTGAAGCTTTTTTTGTTTTCTTCAAGGCCATAAGTTTGTGCACAAACTATAAATTAGATCTAAGTTCCTGCTCTAGCTTTTGGTATTCAAAGGGTTCACTTATATTATTTAACACTCAATTACCATTTGAGGATTTTGAGCTATTGATTTTATTGAAGAGTCAATTAGTAGGACAGAATATAATAATTTGTAAGAACATTATCGTTAAACAGCCATACACTCATAAAGCTTATCCCAGTAAGCATCAACTTTTTCTTGATTTTCAGACTCGTTTTCCAATATCGTGTTATAATTCTGTGCGTCTTGGAAAAATTCAATCGTTGTTTCTAAATAACAATCACAATCAAACATTTCAGAATCGCATTTATCTTTCACGATTTGTTTGCGCTCTTCTGTCCACTCGTTTGGATCGCCTGCACATGATGATGATAAAGTAACTGCAGCTGCGATTAATAAAAATTTAAACTTCATTTGAAATGATTTATTATTAGTATTTTCGTTTTATTACATCTAAAATTAAAAATTATGCTGATTAAACATTTAGGAATACTGGTAATATTTTTCATAGGACTATCTTTTACTTCTGTGAATGCTCAAAAACGAACTGTATCTGGAGTAACTTTTGATGCCAAAACAACAATCAATGGAAAGACATTATTGTATAATGGGTCTGGGTTAAGAGAGAAGTATACGTTCGACTTGTATGTTGCTGCTCTGTATTTAAGAAGACCATCAATGGATGCAAATAAAATTATATCTGATGATAATGAAATGGGGATTCACTTAGAATTAGTTTCAAATAAGGTTACCAGAGAAAAATTTATCGAAACTGTTAAAGAAGGCTTTGGAAAAGCAAGTCATGGGTCAGCAAACGACAAACAGATTAAAAAATTCATGGAATTTTTTAAAGGAGAATTTAAAGATGGAGATAAAATTTACATCAACTATTCACCAATCAAAGGTGTTTTAGTTACTATGAATGGGAAGGAATTGGGATCCGTTACTGGGCTTGAATTTAAAAAAGCCCTCTTTTCAATCTGGTTAGGAACTAAGCCTGCAGATTCTTCCTTAAAAAAAGGAATGCTAGGAAAAGTATAGACCTGCAAAAGGATTACGATTTTCATGCAAAATTCATTGTCTAAATAAGATGAATCAGTCAAGACAATACTTAGCTTTGGAGTTAGCGGTTTGAACTATTTGGGTAAAGAAAAGTATTCAGTACAATAAACTAATCCTCTTCCACAATCTCATCTTCGTTCACTTGCTTCAAGCGATCAGCATAATCTGAGGGTAAGAATTCGAAGAAAGTATCTCCTCTTAATCCAAGACGAAGACATTCCAATGGAATCATTTCATTTGGAGCAATATTTCCAAGGTTAACATTATGTCCAAATAGTTTTATAAACCAAACTTGCTGCGTTTTCTTAGGTGCTTCCCAAAGAATACTGTCCGGTTTTATTTTTGCAATAATTCGATTAATCAATAATGTATGTGCATTACCATTCGGTCTAAATACACCAACATTTCCAGACTCTCGTCCTTCAGCGATTACTTTCCATGAACCAGCTTCAAGCTCTTTTGACATCCATTTAATCCATTTTGAAGGAGAAACAATAATCCCTGAATCTTTTGATCCAACTTCTGAAAGCACTGTTCTGTCTTTAGCAAACTCATGTATTATTTCACATTTCTCATTGTGATCAATAATGATAGAGCCATCGGATACTTCAACAAGATCCAGATTATACTTATCCAACATTAACTTGTACTCTTTAACCATTCCTCTTGCGAAGAATGCTTCAAAGAGTGTTCCTCCCAGATAAGGTCGTATTCCTGCTTCTTGGTAAAGTTTTATCTTTTCTTCAAAATTTCTTGTAACAAAAGACGTTCCAAATCCAAACTTAACAACGTCAGTAATGTGTTTCGAGGCATCGATAAAATTCTCGGTTTCGCGCAAGCTCAATCCCTTATCCATCATCATCGTTACTCCTGTTTTTCTAGGGGCAACAGCTCTTTTTGGGATATGTGGTAGTTCAAAATTCATTTCTGGTTGATTTTTTTTCTAATTCTAGTACTTGATTTCAATTCTATTCTGACAAGTCTTTAAATTCTCTAATCGATTTAAATTCTTGGTTTATTTCAAACAATTCTAATGCTTTCTCCTTGTCTTTCTCAATACACTTACGGAACAACTCTAATGACTCTATCTTTTTGTCCATTTTCCACAATACGATAACACGTAATATCTCACTTATCGCATTCTCAGGAAACTCAAATAAAAAATCATACACTGAAACGAGAGAATCTTCCGAAAGCAAAGCTACATAATTTGTTAAACATTCCTCATCATTTGGATCAATTGCCAGAGATAATTCATAAAAATCTGATGCTTCTATGTATTCTTCCAACTTTTCATGAGCTCCAGCGAGTACATGATAAATCCCTGCATTCTCTGGATCCAACTCCAATGCTTTTTGAATAAAAGGAAGGCCTTCTCTTGTTTTCCCCTCTAAATCTAAAATAATACCTAAACCAAGATGTGCATCAGGCAGTAAAGGTGCTAAATCGATGCTTTTATTGTAAAAATGGCGTGCTAAGTCCAATTCATTTAATTGTTCGTGACATTCACCTATATAACAAAAAGCGATTGGATCATCACCGTCCATTTCCACGCATTTATGAAAACTTTCAATGGCTTTTGTATATTTACCCAGAGACAAAAATGAATTCGCCAAATTAAAAAATACAGGGCCGAAGTCTTCATTGATCAAGATGCAATAATCGTATGCCCAGATTGACTTCTCAAAATCTTCTACCTTAGCATATGCATTGCCCAGGTTATACCAAGATGTAAACGAATATGGATTTTCATCAATAAAATCAGAATAACATTTAATTGAACTTTTATAATCACCAAGTTGGTCGTAGCAAAAAGCTATTTCGTAAATTGCTGTTTCATTATTAGGATTAAATTTTATCGCATCTTTCAATACTTTTAACGCAGATTGATAATCTCCTGAATTTTCGTATTCTATTGCTAAGTCAAGGTATAATTCATCTTTATGATCTTTTTCTGCAATTGAAAGCGCTTCTAAAAAAAAGCGTATAGCATTCTTAGTATCCTTTAATTGACTGAATACTGATGCTTTTGTCAAAATAATTTCAAAAGAGTGCTCTCCTTTCTTTTCAAGTTCCAAGATGAGATTAATTGCTTCTTTTAATTTACCTGTAGTTGAAAAACACTGCGCTTTTCGCAAACTAAAAATTGAATTGAATGAGAAAGAAATTAATGCTTCATCAATACAAATTAATGCATTTTTGAATTGTCCATTAATCATAAAATGATTAATCAATGCTTCCCAACGATCGCTGTCAATGAAGCCATAAGCTTCACCATTCATTAAAGCTTCAAACTTTTGAAGGTCATCACTTAGATCACCTTCAAAGTACTCTGCATCATCATCTCCATTTCCATTATCAAACATAGGCAGTTATACTTACTGTAAGATACTCTATTTCTCTTGATTATATAATTTGCATGAAAATTGTTTTGAACAAATTATTAACACAAGAAAAGCCGCTCATCAATTGATAAGCGGCCTTATTTATTGAATTCTATTTACTTTCCAGAACGTTTACGCTCATTTTCTTTTAATAAAATTTTACGCATTCTTAAGTTCACTGGAGTTACTTCTACATATTCATCAGCCTGAATATACTCTAAACACTCTTCAAGGCTAAATACTCTTGGTGGTACAATTCTCACTTTTGCATCAGTACCAGACTTACGCATGTTGGTTAATTGTTTCGTCTTCGTAACGTTGACAACCAAGTCATTCGCACGACTATTCTCACCGATAACTTGTCCTTCATAAATTGACTCACCTGGAGCAATAAAGAATGTTCCTCTTTCTTGTAAGTTATTCAAAGAGAACGGAATTGAAGTTCCAAGCTCCATTGAGATTAAAGACCCACTCAAACGACCAGAGATATCTCCTTTATACGGTTGGTACTCTAAAAATCTATGTGACATAATCGCTTCACCTGCAGTAGCTGTAAGAAGGTAATTTCTTAAACCAATAATTCCACGTGAAGGAACCTCGAAAGTAATCGTCATTCGCTCCCCTTTAGGAACCATGTTTTTCATTTCACCTTTACGCTTCGTCACTGCTTCAACAGCTGTTCCACTATTTATTTCAGGTAAATCAATTGTCAACTCTTCAACAGGCTCACACTTCTTACCCTCAATCTCTTTAATAATTACTTGTGGTTGCCCAACTTGTAATTCATATCCTTCACGACGCATAGTTTCAATCAAAACAGACAAGTGCATTACACCACGTCCGAAAACCATCCATTTATCAGCTTTGTCTGTCTTTCCAACTTTCATTGCCAAGTTTTTCTCAAGCTCTTTTTCCAAACGTTCAGAAATGTGACGTGATGTTACCATCTTACCTTCTTTACCAAAAAAAGGAGAATCATTAATAGTGAACAACATACTCATTGTCGGTTCATCAATAGCAATACTTTCCAACGGCTCTGGATTTTCTACATCGCAAATTGAATCTCCAATTTCAAAACCTTCAATACCGGTAATCGCACAAAGATCTCCACCTTGAACTGAATCAACTTTAATGCGTTTTGTTCCTTCAAAGACAAAGACATCTTTGATTCTATGCTTTTGTTGAGTACCGTCAGCTTTCGCAAGAACGATTGCCATATTTGGCTTTATAACACCTCTCGTCAAACGACCAATCGCAATACGACCAACAAATGATGAGAAATCCAGTGAAGTAATCAACATTTGAGTATTACCTTCTTCAATTGTAATTGGTGGATAATATTCAAGAATTTTATCTAATAACGGAGTAATTGTAGTTGTAGGTTTTTGCCAATCTTCAGACATCCAACCGTTCTTAGCAGAGCCATAAATAGTTGGGAAATCCAACTGATCTTCGTTTGCATCCAATTCGAACATCAAATCAAAAACTTTTTCATGCACCTCATCAGGAGTACAATTGTCTTTATCGACTTTATTGATAACTACCATTGGCTTAATACCCATTGATAGAGCTTTCCCAAGCACAAAACGCGTTTGAGGCATCGGACCTTCGAAAGCATCAACTAATAAACAAACACCATCAGCCATGTTTAAAACACGTTCTACCTCTCCGCCGAAATCGGCGTGTCCAGGTGTGTCAATAATATTGATTTTTGTTCCCTTATATGTTACAGAAACGTTTTTAGAAGTTATTGTTATTCCTCTTTCTTTTTCCAAATCATTGCTGTCCATGATTAATTCACCTTTTGGTCTTGATCTTTCATCTAAAACAGCTCCAGCATCAATCATTTTATCTACTAATGTTGTCTTTCCGTGATCGACGTGGGCAATAATTGCAATATTTCTAATTTCCATCTTTATCTAAAATTCTAATTATTAATCTCTTCTTCCATAGCTACCATCACGTCTCCCACCACTTGATCTGCGTTCTCCTCCGCCACTCGATCTTCGGTTTCCACCACCGCCAGATCTTCGTTCTCCGCTAAAGCTACCTCTGCCACCTTCAGTTCTTCTGTTTCCACCGCTACGGCTTCCACCACCGCCTCCATCACGTTTTTTCGTAACTTCAACTTTGACTCTATGGCCTTCGTAATCGGCACCATTAACTTCTTTAATAATCTTATCAGCTAAATCTTTATCTGCATCAAAGAATGAAAAAGAATCAAGTATATCAATACGGCCAATTTTATCAGAACTTAATTCTGTTGTATCACAAATAACTCTAAGAAGTCCTCCTGGATTTAATCCATCACGCCCACCAAGGTTAACGAAGAAACGTGTCTTACTCTCGTCATCTCTTCTTTCTCTTCTCTCTCTTCCTCGGCCTCTATCTCCACTACCTCTTTCATCACGGTCACGTCCTCTTCCTCTGTCTCTTTCTCTTCCACGACCTCCACCATCTCTGTCTCCAGCCTTAGCATTTAAATCACCCGCTTTAGAATAGTACTCAATGAATTTGTTAAATTCCGCAGAAATAAATTTCTTAACAATTTCTTCCTTTGTTAAATCTTCAAATTCAGACATTATCGTTGGTAAAAACTCTGCAATATCATCTTCCTTAACGACAGTACTAGTCACTTTATTTACCAATTTCAACAATTGAATTTCACAAATCTCTTTTGAAGTAGGAATCGATCCTTTAACAAAAGTAGTACGAATCATTTTTTCAATCGTTTTGATCTTATAAGATTCTCTTGTATTAATTAATACAATAGACTCCCCTTTTTTACCAGCACGAGCTGTACGACCTGATCGGTGCGTATAGTTCTCCACCTCATCAGGAAGATTGTAATTAATAACGTGCGTTATATCATCAACATCAATTCCACGAGCAGCAACATCTGTTGCAACTAGAATCTGAATTGACTTTGTTCTAAAGCTGTTCATAACACTATCACGCTGAGCCTGTGAAAGGTCTCCGTGTAAAGGTGCTGCATTGTAACCTTCTTTAGCTAGTTTTTCTGCTACTGCTGCCGTTTCACGACGTGTACGACAGAAAACCAAACCATAAATATTCGGATTCGAATCTATAATTCTCTTAACGCCTGCATATCTATCTCTTTCTTTAACTACAAAGTAGATGTGCTCAATGTTTTCGTTTGTCTGATTTTTGTGTCCTATTGCAACCTCCAATGGATCTTGCATGTAGTTCTTAGCAATTGCAGCCACTTCTTTTGGCATTGTTGCAGAGAATAACCATACGTTTCTCCATTCCGGTGTTCTTTCAAGAATCAAATCGATGTCTTCCTTGAACCCCATATTTAGCATTTCATCAGCTTCGTCCAAAACCACCCATTCGATGTTTTGTAAGTCGATTGCCTTTCTTTTGGTTAAATCGACCAATCTTCCTGGTGTTGCAACAATAATTGCAGCACCTCTTCTGATGTCCGATATCTGACGCTTAATGTCAGTTCCACCGTAAACGGATACAATATTAACTTTTAGATTCTTTGCGTAATTTTGTAAATCTTTTGTAATTTGAATACAAAGTTCTCTTGTCGGACAAATAACCAGTCCTTGGGGAGTTTTTGAATTCTCATTTACTTTACATACTAATGGTAAACCGAACGCTGCGGTTTTACCTGTCCCTGTTTGAGCTAATCCAACAAAATCGCTTTCTTCCAACATTAAATGTGGAATTGCTTTTTCTTGAATTGGAGTAGGTGTCTCGAACCCCATGTTCTCTAATGACTTTAACACCTCACTCTTTAGCCCGAGTTCCTCAAATCTCATGCTTATTATTTTAAATTGAGTGCAAAGATACGTAGAAATTCGCTATTAGTTGCATTTAGTTGAAAATGAGCATAGAATTTCGAGAATAAAAACCCTAAACTGTCTGGTCTTTATTCTTATTGTTTTCTTGTTCAACAATGGGAACTTCTTTATCTACAACTTCCTCATTCGGAAGCTTTGAATTATCTTTTATACTCTCTTGACTTTTTCCCACTTCACTTGGACTGCTTGGGATAGTGATATTAGAATCTTTTCTTCTGGGTTCGTATTTAATAGAATTGTCAATATCATTTATCATTTGATCCAAAGGCTGTTGAATATCTTCTTGTGTTTCTTTTATTAATGCTGAAAGATTTAAGTCATTCTTCATATCCACACTCGACTTTTTAATCTCGCTTTGTATATCAGACGTTGCATCCTTGACTTGACGGGTAATACGTCCAAGTGTTCTTGCTAATGTCGGTATACTTTTCGATCCGAAAAAAATGAGTACAAATACTAGAATCAGAACGATTTCAGAACCAGCAACATCATTGAGAATTAATACCATAAGCAAAGTTACGAATTAAATGACACTAATACATGCTTATTAAAAGCCCGCTTTTTCGAATGGATAGACATTAAAAGTACCTGTTGCCATAGCTACCAATTTACCTGAACTATTTTTAATTTCTCCTTCTAAAAATAAAAGTCGCTTTCCTTTTTTCACAAGTCTCGAATTCCCAATGAGTTGATCATTCATCTTCGCCGGAGAAATAAACGATATTTTCATTTCTAAAGTTGACACGACCATATCCTCGTTCACTGCTTCTAACAATGCGCATACACCCATCGATGCATCCATCATTGCACTAACAACACCACCATGAGCGGCAATTGGTGTAGCCAAATGTTTCTCTTTTATTTTTAATGTATGGTTGACATGACCATCACTATCAATGGTGAATACCATGCCTAATTCTTGTCCAAAATTATTGGCTGCGATGTATTTCTGAATTAATGGGTGATTTAACAAAATGAGCTATGTTTGCTTTTTGACATGTACATCCATTTGCGGGAAAGGAATAGATAATCCAGCTGCCTCAAACTCGTTGTATACTCTTTCATTCATATCGTAGAATACACCCCAGTAATCTTCTTGATTGACCCATCCTCGAGTTGTAATATTCACTGAAGAATCACCTAATTCTGCCAACCCAATGAATGGAGCCGGGTCTTTCAAAATACGGCTATCTTCGCTAATAAAGCTCAATAATAATTCTTTTGCAACTTTCAAATCATCACCATACGCTATACCAAAAGACCAATCTACACGTCTATTTTCCGCTTTTGTATAGTTAATGATGGTACCATTGGCTACAGCAGAATTTGCGAGAATAATTATTTTATTATCCACAGTAGTGAGTATTGTATTGAAAATCAAGACCTCTTTAACGACACCTTCTTCCCCTTGCATATTTACGTAGTCTCCTATTTTAAAAGGTTTAAAGAATAGAATCATAACACCACCAGCAAAATTAGATAATGTACCTGAAAATGCCATGCCTACAGCAAAACCTGCAGCGCCAAGAATAGCAATAAAAGATGTCATTTCTACACCCATTTGGGAAATTGCAGTTACAACAACCAGCATTTTAATTCCCATTCCTGCTATACTAGAAAGAAAACCAGTCAAACTCTTGTCAACTTTTTTCTTCTCTAAAAGTTTAGAGACAATGGATGATAATTTTTTAGCAACCCAAAAACCGATAACTAAAACAGTAAACGCAATTGCTAATCTTATAGCTACATCAACTAAAACTCCGGTTAATTCACCAGCCTTCATCCCTAACATTTCTTCAATCTTATCCATTTCATTCTAATTTCACACCAAAAATATTATTAATCTCATCAAATCAAATCATTTCTTTTATTTTTATGCATGTTTTTTATTCTTTCTAAGACCTTACTCTTTTTGATGAGCCCCTTTTTCTGGTTTATTATGAGCATTGGTATTTTTTTCTTCACTAAGAAAAAAGGACTCAAAAGAAAATCAAAATGGATTTCGATTATCATTTTCTTCTTATTTACCAATTCTGTTATTTTTTCTGAATTTTGTGGACTTTTGGAAGTTCCAGGAACAACAATTAAGGCAATTAAAAAACATGATGTAGCGATTGTATTAGGAGGTATGTTTGAATTCAACTCCGATACGAAGTCAATTAGCATACGAAGACAAGGGGACCGATTAATTCAAGCAGTCAACCTTTACAAAATGAACAAAGTCGATAAGATTTTAATCACCGGAGATTCTGGATTCATAACTGACAGAGGACTTCATGAAGCTAAACAAGTTAAAGAATTATTAATCTTATGGGGAATCCCTACCAATGATATTATTACCGAAGAAAAGTCGAAGAACACACATGAAAATGCTTTAGAAACAGCAAAGGTATTACGTAAATCGTATCCACATATGAACCGGTTCATCCTTGTAACTTCGGGAATTCATATGAAGCGTGCATTGTCCTGTTTCCAAAAAGAAGGCCTAACCTGCACCTCGTTTTCTACAGATTTATACACAAATCAAACTGGTAATTATTATTGGGATCAGTATTTCATTCCGAACATGGATAACTTCAATCAATGGAATAAATTGAACAAAGAGATTTCAGGATTTTTGATATATAAAATCATGGGGTACAATTAAAACTCGACTTCACCCTCTTGTTTAAAATAGGATTCTTTAAAATAATCCATAATTCTCACTCCTGTGAAATAAAATAACGCGATTTGCTTGTAATCAAAATTACTCTTCGCCATTTCCATCGCTCCTTCTTGACAAAGACCAACACCGTGTCCGAACCCACGACCTGATATCACAACGTAATCTCCTACCATTTGAGTACTGAAAAATATGGACTTTAATTTGAATTTCGATCTTAAATCACGCAAAGGTATACCTAAAGACGGATGAATAAAAAAGGCTTTTCGTTGGTTCTGCTCAAAATTATAAATCAAATCTCCAAAAACATCCTCACTTACATCATACTCAGATTGTAAAAATTGTTTCCATTTATATTTTTCGATTTTATTGGTCCAATTTGCTTGCCATGTTTTAGTGCAAAAGGTATCTATAAAAGGAACAACATAGTCTACAGATGTGTTCCAAACATAAGATGCATCACAAATTTCACCACCACAATTCGCTGAGAAATACGAAGTCACTAACCTATCTTCACTATCCACGAGCACCTCTCCTACAGTTGAATTTACAGCTTCTCTAATTAATTCTGAAGTTTTTAGTTCATGGTGATATGCTTGGCAATGAACTCCATCACATAATTGAAATCCTTCGCTCTTATGTCGATTAAGATTCTTTACAGCATAAGTCCTACTCATAACAGCCTGTACTTTGTAGTATTCAGAATGACGCCCACTTCCTCCCTCTGACTCAATAACACCAGAGAGATAATCGTTCATTTTAACCCTATTTACAATCATCAACCCACTAGTCGAAGCAGAAATAACTACTCCACCCGCATGCTTTCTTTCTTTTTTGTTTACTCGATATGTGAGTGAGGATGAATTTTGGGTTTGGTGTAATGCAAAAGATTTAGCAGAACGATTATTTTTTGCAACTTGAAGAAGTATTACACGTCCGTTAGCCACTTTAAATTCTAATTTCAATCCACTTTTTACTGTTTGAATAAAAGTAGTATCATCATACAGTTCATACGTGCCAGAATTCGGTTCGATGGTGATTGAATATACTTTACTCGTATGATACAATCTGACTTGTAATTCTTGTCCAAAAGACGAGAACACCAATGCCATTATAAAGAAAAGAATACGTGTTTTCACAACTCAAAATTACAACACCTTAAAAGTCTATTAACGCGTTTATTGAATAGTTTTCAACAAGGACCGTGCAACTTTTTGACTTGCGCCTCCTCCTCCTAATTTTTCTTGAAGAAGTTTGTAATTGTTGTCTAATTCGCTTCTATATTCTTCGTCCTCAATTAGGCGCAAAGTTTCCTTGTAAATATTATCCGAAGTACACTCACCTTGGATAAGTTCTTTCACTACTTCTCTATCCATAATGAGATTAACAAGAGAAATAAATTTCACTTTGACTAAGCGTTTCGCTATACTGTATGAAATCTGAGAACTTTTGTAACAAACAACTTGTGGCACCTTGAACAATGCTGTTTCCAAGGTAGCTGTTCCAGAAGTAACTATTGCGACGTCTGCATAAGAAAGTAATTCATATGTTTTTCCAAAAACTATTGAGTTAGAACATAGACTTTGGTAGAAATCTTTATCTAACGAAGGAGCTCCAGCAATAACCATTTGATGCGTTTTAATTCTCTTTGCAGCCTCCAACATGATTGGTAACTTCTTACTCACTTCTTGTTTACGACTACCTGGTAATACAACTAAGATTGGCCGCTCATCGAGATTTTGTTCTTTTCTGAATACTTCAATCGAATCAAATTTGAATTTCTCAATTTCATCTAGTAATGGATGCCCAACATATTCCACATTATAATCAAATTTCTTATAGAAATCTTTCTCAAAGGGCAGAATAACAGCCATTTTATCAACCACTTTTTTAATCTTATGCACTCTTGATTGCTTCCAAGCCCATACTTGTGGAGAAATATAGTAGTATACTTTGATCCCTCGTTCTTTCGCCCATTCTGCGATTCTTAAGTTAAATCCAGGATAATCTACTAACACGAGCACATCTGGCTCAAATTCACTAATACTCTTTTTACAATATGAAATGTTTTTCAAAATTGTTTTTAAATTCATCACAACTTCAATGAACCCCATAAATGCAAGTTCTCTGATGTGCTTGACAAGCCCATTTTTAGCAATTTCTTGCATTTTATCTCCTCCCCAAAACTTAAAATCAATTGCATCATGTTCATCAATTAGCGCATGCATTAAATTAGACGCATGTAAATCTCCAGAAGCTTCTCCAGCAATTACATACATCTTAATTGGCTTACTCATTCTAGAAGAATTTAATATAAATGACGTATGGTGTGAACAATAATGTGGCTAAGATGATACCTTTAGATATATTGTATTTTCCTTTGTTTAAGAATATGTAAAACCAAAGGAGGTTTGCTATAATCGAAAGTGTTATAATTTTTATTTGATACGGACGATTAAGTGTGAATTTATGCCATAATTGGCTGTAATAATAATCTTGAAATACTGCGATTATTAAAAGAACTAATGGGGCAATAATAATTGGAGTAACGATTCCTAAAAGCAACCCTAATGAATGTTGAGTTGTCCATCTTCTTAATTTCATAATTCCCAGTTTTCAAGTATTTCAATTGATTTATATGCTGTCATATCGAATTGTGTTGGAACAACACTCGCGTACTTTCTTTCTATCCAATATAAATCTGTATCTTCTGTTGTGTCTTGCTCTACAAAATCACCTGTCAGCCAATAGTAAGGTTTATTAAACTGATCAAATCTCTTATCGAATCTATCCTCCCAAAACGCATGAGCTTGTCGACAGATTTTAAGACCTTTGACGTCATTTCCTTTGGGTATGTTAACATTCAAGCAAACTCCTTTTGGCATCTCATTTTTTAATACTTGCTGCGTTACTTGACGTACAATTTTCATTGCATTCGAAAAATCTGCATCTGCATCAAAATCGCACAATGAGAAACCGATCGAAGGAATCCCTTCCATTGCTCCTTCCACAGCAGCAGACATCGTTCCAGAGTACAATATATTTGTTGCTGTATTTGCTCCATGGTTTATTCCCGATACTATCAAGTCGGGTTTTCGGTGAAGAATCTCATAGATACCAAGCTTCACACAATCAACAGGTGTACCACTGCATGAATAACTTTCAGCTTCTTCAAAGATATTTTCCTTTTGAAGACGAAGTGGTGAGTTTATGGTAATTGCATGCCCCATTCCTGACATAGCGGAATTTGGAGCAATTACAATTACTTCTCCAAATTCTTGCATAACAGATTGAAGCGATTTTATCCCTTTGGAAGTGATTCCATCATCATTTGTGACGAGTATTAATGGCTTGTCTACTTGCATTTAATAGAGTAATTCATAATAATGCGAAGGTAACTAAATCATTCAAAATTTATGAAAAATGAAAAGAAATCTAGAAATGATTTTATATTTTTAAGTTAACCTTACATAACAAAAGTGAATCTCACAATGTTCATTAAATCAGCAGTATAACAATTAAAAACTGTCTAAATAAGTGAAAATATTGCTTCATAAATAACTCTACTAACTTTATGTGCAACTAACCAGTCATATACTCCTCTGGCAAATGGTAACTACGCTGTCGAAGTTATCTTAAATGGGTGTGTAGACACATCAGCTTGCTTCCTTGTTGATTACACAGGAATTAATGAACTCAATATCGGAGACAAGGAACTTGTGAAAATTGTTGACTTAATGGGAAGAGAAACACCATACAAGCCTAACACAGTTCTTATCTATGTATTTGATGATGGTAGTACTAAGAAGGTATTTAAGATGGAAGAGTAGAACTCAATTAAATAATTAATAGAAGCCCTTCAGAGATGAGGGGCTTTTTTATAGCCCAACATTCGCTTTTGTAAGGTTCTCTAACGCTTTTTTGTGCAAATTCTGTGCAAATGAAAAAAGGGTTTCAAACCTTGATAGTCTGAAACCCTTTATTTTATTGGTGGGGAATGTAGGATTCGAACCTACGACCCCCTGCTTGTAAGGCAGGTGCTCTAAACCAACTGAGCTAATCCCCCATTTATCGATCCGTTTACCGGATTCGGTGTGCAAATATACACTTGATTTCCATAATCGCAAGTGTAAAATGAAAATAAATTAAAAAAATTCTGCGACCAAGAAAAAACTACCAATCACCAAGATTACATCTTCATTTTTAGCACTACTCTTCGCTTGTTTTAACGCTTCCAAAGAATCTATGAAATACCTATTTTCATTGGTTTTTACAGACTCCATAACTTCTTTCAAGTCAGAAATATGTATACTCCTTTGACTCTTAAATTCAGTTAAATAAAGTTTGTCATTCTGCTGAATAAGCTCTGGAATTTTCGCAATATTTTTGTCTTTACTTGTTCCAAAAACAATATGTAAAATTCCATTATTAATTGCCCTAACTGTCTCCAAAGTTTTTGAAATTCCATCATAGTTATGTGAAACATCAAAAATAAGCGTTGGATTTGATTCGATTAATTGAATTCTGCCTCTAAAGCCAGTGTTTGGGGTTAGGTTTTTTAATCCAAGAGCAATCATTTCTTCTGAAATAGGAAAGTTATTCTCTCGAAGTTGCTCGACACAGCTAAGAACTAATTTAAAGTTCTCTTTTTGATGTTCCCCCAATAATGGCAAGGTATACATTCCAATATCTCGGTCTTTGAGCTGAACAACCGGCGAATTTTGACACTTGGCAATTGAAATAATTTCTTTTTCTGCTAATTGATTCATTTCTCCCAATAAAAGAGGTTTTTCTCTTTTAATAATACCCGCTTTCTCAATTGCTATTTTCTCAATAGTGTCTCCAAGAATATCTGTATGTTCCAAGCTTATATTCGTTATTACACTAAATAGTGGCGTAATAATGTTTGTAGCATCTAGGCGACCTCCCAAACCAGTTTCAATGATACAAATGTCACATTTTGATTCTTTGAAATGATTCAAAGCCATCGCAAAAGTTACTTCAAAGAAAGATGGAGAAAATTCGAAAGGGTGTTGCTTTATTGAATGAATAAAATTGACTATGGAATCTTGTGAGATTACTTCGCCATTTACACGTATTCTTTCACTGAAATCAGCAATATGAGGAGAAGTAAATAATCCAACTTTATATCCAGCTTCAGTAAGAATAGATGAAACCATTGAGCAAATTGAACCTTTACCGTTGGATCCAGCGACGTGCACAAACTGTAACTGTTTCTCAGGAGAGTCAATAGACTTTGTAATTGATTGTATATTTTCTAATGTCGGTTTATATGCCTTAGAACCTATTTTTTGGTACGATGGAAATTGATGGAACAACCATTCAATTTCAGTTTCATATGATTTACTGTGCATTGACATGAACAGCCATGAAAACCTTACCCAGAGATGATCCCGGATCTTTATTGTATTTCACTTGCTTTTTAACCTCATAGATAACTCGATTAATAAGAATTTGGTTGGTTGTAGTCGTTTGTGCCTTAATGTTATAAGCAGCGATAACATTCCCTTGTGCATCAATGGTTAATTTCAAGTGGATGGTTGCATCAATATTTGATTGCAAATCAGTCATAATAGGATCATTCAATCGTATTCTACCATTTCCACTTCCTCCGCCACCATTACCTTCAGTACCTGTACCCGAGTCTCCACCAAATGTATCTCCTGAGCCTCCTGAATCACCGTTTCCATCTCCACCAGATGCGAAAGGATCATTGGATTGTTGTGTAGTACTACTTGTATTTGTTGAGTTCGGAGCGTTTGTTGTATTTGATTGGCCAGTATTGACTTCAACATCAGATTCTTCAGATGTAATGATTTGTTCAGTTTGAGGCTTTGGCTTGTCTAGTGGAGCATCAGAAGGACTACCTGATCCTGAACCTCCTTCAACAACTAAATTTTGTAATACTAATTCCGGAATCTCTGTAGTTACATTTACAACTAATGGCTCTGGTGCAGGGTCGGCAATTTGAAAAGAAATCAACGCAAAATAAACTGCAAATAAAACCATCGCAATAAGAGCTGCTATTGCCCCTTTACGGTTGTCTATTTTATTAACAATTGGTTTACTTGCCATAATTTTCTATTTATCATACGCCAACACAGGATCCCATCCATTCGCTTGAGATAATGCTAATACATTAAATACTGCTTCATAACTGGCATTTCGATGTCCAGCTATTTTGAGTTTTGATTCTTTGGAATTTTCTACTACAGACGCAACAATTTCTCGAATATCTTCAAATTCCATTGGTTGGTCAATTGAACCTCCAGGAGTAACAACATATAAATTATCCTCAGTAATTATAACTGTTGGTGATACAGGGTTAGTTACTGGAGTTAATTGTTCACTTGGTTTTGGCAAATCAATTGGTGTTTGGTCCTGACTCATTAAACTCATGATGATAAAGAAAATCAACAACAAGAATACCAAATCGGTCATGGAAGCCATTCCTCCTTCAATTTTAACTTTATTTCTTGTTCCTAAATCCATATTCCTTTATTTACCAGGTTGTTGAAGAATATCCATAAACTCTAACGCATCATTTTCCATTTGGTACACAACATTTCCAATTCTTGCGACTAAAAAGTTATACCCAACATAAGCAATAATACCAACAACTAGACCAGCCACTGTAGTTATCATTGCAGTCATTATTCCTGGAGCGATAACGTCTATGTCAAGACTAGCTGCATTTTGCAAGTCAATAAAAACACCAACCATTCCAACAGTAGTTCCAAGGAAACCAATCATTGGAGCTGCTCCTGCTGCTGTAGCTAAAAAGCTCAAACGTTGTTCAAGTCTTAATATTTCCAATTTCGCTGCATTCTCAATTGATGCAGAAATCACTTCAATTGGTCTACCTAATCGAGATATACCTTTCTCGATCATTCTTGCTGAAGGAGCATCGGAGCGGGAGCAGTAATCTTTTGCTGTATCTATTTTCCCATCAGTAATATACTCTCGGATTTTAGCGATAAAACCACGTTCTTCTTTGTTTGCTTTTCTCAACGCTAGAAAACGTTCTACAAATACAAAGATGGTGTATCCTAACATCAGCGAAAGCAAGATGATAATTCCCCATCCACTTAGACCAATTCCTTCGTTCCCGAATTCTTCAGAACCTTTGAGGATTTCCCATAGACTAATGTCAGCAACCCCAATGGATTCTTCTCCAACTGTTTCAATTTGTAATAAAAAAGATAAACTCATAATATATATAACGTTTAGTAAGGTGTTTTATTTAATGTGTAAGAAGAAAAACCGTGCATCCAGCAATATAACCAACAATTGCTAAAAGGGAAATATTTTTCACATACCAAAAGAACGAAATTTTTTCCATTCCCATAGCAACTACTCCCGCAGCAGAACCGATAATTAACATACTTCCCCCTGTACCAGCAGCATAGGCGATAAAATGCCATAATCCTGCATCTTCTGCTTCTTGGAACATTCCCATTGAAGCAGCTACCAGAGGTACATTGTCGATTACAGCAGAACCAGCTCCTAGAAGAATGATAAATATATCCAGATTCAAGCCAGATTCAACAACACCTTGGCCAAACATGAAAATCAGTCCTAAAGATTCCAAAGCTGCTACTGTCATCAATATTCCCAAGAAAAATAAAATAGATGGCATTTCAATTTTTGCCATTGCTCCAGCCGTTGGGCCGTGAGCATCATCGTGACTCTGCAATGATGTTAAAGATATTTGTTTACTTGAAACAAATTCAGCTACTAAAGCAACAACACCTAGAGAAAGCATCATTCCTACATATGGAGGTAAATGAGTTACCGTTTTAAAAACAGGAACGAACACGATCATCAAGAGACCAACAACTAACATCATAGTTCCGTTAGCACTTACTTTTTCCTCGTTTCCTGCATTTTCAATTTCTCCTTTGAACACTTTTAAACGAGAAGCAATAAATGTTGGTATCACCATGCAAACCAATGATGGCAATAACAAGTTAATTACCAATTGCATTGCTGTTACTTTATCCCCCATCCAAAGCATTGTTGTTGTAACATCACCAATTGGAGACCATGCACCTCCAGCATTTGCGGCAATGATAATCATACCAGCATACCACATTCTAAGGTTCTTATCAGAAATAATTTTCCTTAAAATCGTGATCAATACGATTGTTGCAGTTAAGTTATCAATTATTGCAGAAAGGATAAACCCAAGTCCACAAACAATCCATAAAATAGAAGACTTCTTGTTTGTTTTAATGATTCTTTTAATTGTTTGAAATCCGTTGAAGTGATCAATGATTTCAACGATCGTCATCGCTCCAATTAAAAATATTAATATTTCACAAGTCTTACCAAAGTGATGAAGAAGTGTCCCTTCTAGCAAATGGTGACGTTCTTCAGAGTCCATAAGGGAAAAGTCCATTGCACCATTCTCACCATTTAAAAGAGCACTGCCATGGCTGTCAAACCAAGTTGTAAAGTTGTCCAAGCCAAAAGCAATACCGGCCCAAGCTAGTGCCATCATAATTAAGGCTGGAACCAGTTTATCAATTTTAAGGGTATGCTCAATTGTAATTGCGATATATCCGAGAATAAAAACAGAGACAATAAAAATTTCCATGTTACTTGAGTTTTTTTAAAAAAATTTAGACAAGTTGTTTCAATGCGATTTCAAACGCAGCTTTGGCAATACCTGTTTTATTGGGGTTAATTTTATGTGTATCCTTTAGAGCTTTATAAATTGTCTCACTTGTGTCCAGAAAAATACCTTCATCTGTTAATTCTTTCAAATCATTACTCATCAAGTAGGCAAAAACTCTTGCCATTCCACAGTTAGAAATAAAATCTGGAATAATAGAAATACTGTTATCGGCTTTGTCAGCAATTTCACCGAAGAAAATTTCAGGATCTGCAAAAGGAACATTTGCCCCGGCGGAAATAACTTCTACACCAGCAGTAATCATTCTCTTCAGATGATCTGCAGTAATCATTCTTGACCCCGCGCAAGGAATAAAGACATCCGCCTCAATATCCCAAATTTTAGAGTTTACTTCCTCGTATGAAAGCATATTCTCTGCGTTTAATTCGTTCCCGTTCTTATTTAAGAATAGTGAAGTAATTTCTTCGTAAGAAATTCCATCTGCATCAATCAAACCACCTACACGGTCAATGATTCCAACAATTTTAGCTCCTTCTTGTGCAAGATAGAATGCAGCAGCAGATCCAACGTTACCCCATCCCTGAACAATAACCTTCTTACCTTGAAGAGAACCTCCCCAAATACTGTAGTAATGCTTGATAGATTCAGCCACACCATATCCGGTTATCATATCAGCAACGACATATTTTCTAGTTACGTCAGGAGAAAATGATGTGTCTTCGATAGCCTTTAAAACACCTTGTCTTAATTGACCAATTCTATTTATTTTTTGAGATTCTCTAGGTTGAAAATGACCATTAAAAACACCTTCTTGTGGATGCCAAACACCACAATCCTCAGTGATTGGAATAACTTCGTGAATTTCATCAACATTTAAATCACCACCCGTTCCATAATAATGTTTTAATAATGGAGTAACAGCAGCATACCATCTTCTTAAAACGCCTTCTTTTCGAGGGTCTTTTGGGTCAAAGTTAATTCCAGATTTAGCACCACCAATTGCTGGTCCTGCTACTGTGAATTTAACCTCCATTGTTTTTGCAAGGGATTCTACTTCACGCTTATCTAATCCTATTCTCATTCGAGTCCCACCTCCGGCAGCGCCTCCTCTTAAAGAGTTAATAACTACCCATCCTTCTGCTTCTGTTTCTGAATCTTTCCATTCAAAAACAATTTCTGGACGTTTATTTTCAAACTTATCTAGTAAAGCTTTCATTTCTATTAATAATTTATAACGCCCAAAGTTAAAAAAAGAATATTTAGAATCTCTTTTATAGCACTGAATAATCAGTCAATTTATGAACAATTTATCCCTTCAAAACTTTAACTAGGCAATCACAACTAAATCTAATATGCAGCTTCTCGCCTTCAGTCATTGAATTCATTGTGAATTAAACGGATAAAGATGTAACAAGAATACTTTTTACACGTATGTATAAGCCATACGGGTATAGATTTTAGACGCGCCATTTTTTAGACGCGACTTCAACTACATTCTAGAAATTAATACAATTAATGGCAGGACAAAAGAAATTTGGTGCTTTTGCTGGAGTTTTCACTCCTTCTTTACTGACTATTCTCGGTGTAATCATGTACATGAGACTAGGTTGGGTTGTTGGTAATGCCGGCCTTATTGGAACCATAATAATAATTGTTATTGCTCATGTGATTGCTGTAACTACCGGATTGAGCGTTTCTTCTGTTGCAACAGACAAAAAAATTGGAGCAGGTGGAATTTATTATGTTCTCTCTAGAAGTATGGGGATTCCTATTGGTGGGTCAATTGGTATTGCACTCTATATTGGTACAGCCTTCTCAATTGCACTTTACCTCATCGGTTTTGCCGAGAGTTTCAATGGATACTTTGGATTTGGCACCAGTATTAATGATTTACGATTAACAGGAACAATTGCACTCTTTTCCATAACAGCATTGGCACTAATTAGCACTTCTGCAGCGTTAAAGGCACAGTTTTTCATTCTTGCTGCAATTATAATCTCATTGGTTTCTATCTTCATGGGAACAAAAGAATACGCTCCAGAATCGGTAGCAATGTTTTCAGGTGAAGGCTCTGTATCGCTAGAAATTGTTTTCGCAATATTCTTCCCCGCTGTTACAGGATTTACTGCTGGAATAGCAATGAGTGGTGATTTAAAAGACCCAAAAAGGGCAATCCCTTCTGGTACTTTATGGGCAATTGCCGTAGGGCTTGTGGTTTATATCACTCTGGCAGTTTTCATCGCAAACACGGTGAACGCAGATCTACTAAAAAATGACTACAACATTTTAATGAAGATTGCAATGTTTGCCCCTGCAGTTGTTGCAGGAATATGGGGGGCGACTTTATCATCTGCCCTTGGTGGAATTTTAGGCGGACCAAGAATACTTCAGGCGATGTCTACTGACAAAATAACTCCAAAAATCTTTGCTAGAGGTAAAGGGAAAAATAATGAACCCGTAAATGCACTTATTCTTGTATTCGTCATTGCGGAAATTGGTATTCTAATTGGGGAGCTTGACGTTATTGCTCGAATAGTTTCTATGTTTTACTTAACTGCATACGGCTTTATCAATATTTCTTTCTTTTTAGAAAGCTGGGCGAATCCAGATTTTCAGCCGACATTTAAAGTTAAACGTTGGATTGGCCTAGTTGGTTCTATTGCATGTTTTGCTGTTATGTTTAAATTAGATATGATTGCAATGTTTGGAGCCTTTGCAATGGTCGGTTTACTCTACTTCTGGTTATCGAGAAAACAATTTAGCGTTCAAACAACAGATGTTTGGGAAAGTGTTTGGTCAAATGTCGTGAACAAAGGATTGAAAAAACTGCGAGCAAAAGAAAACAATCAAAGCAACTGGAACCCAAATATCATTATGTTCAGTAGTGATTCTACTCAACGACCTAAAATGTTAGAATTCTCTAAAACTTTGTCTGGCAGAACAGGCATTGTCACCGACTTTAAATTAATTAATAAAGAAGAAGGAGTTAACTTCTCAAAAACAGAACAATCCTACAAAGATGATTTACTTGATAAACTTGGAATATTTGGACGAAAGATTGAAGTCGATGATCCCTACTCTGGCATAGAAAACATCGCTTCGACATATGGATTTAGTGGCATTGAACCAAATTCTATATTAATGAATTGGTCAAGAACAACTAATGATTCTGAAAAGTTTACAAAAATGACTCAAAAATTGATTCATTTGGATTATAATCTACTCTACCTCGATCTTGATGAAAAAACGGAGTTCGGTCAACAAGAAACTATTGATTTATGGTGGAGAGATTCTGACGAGAACAATGCTGAATTAATGCTTAACATTGCTCGATACCTATCTCAATCTAATGAATGGGGCAATGCTAAAATCCGTATACTTTATGTAAACCACAATAATACCGAGAGCGATTTTATTACAAGTAAGATTGAAAAACTTATTGAAAAATTAAGGGTTAACGCAGAAATAAAAATTATAAATAATGGCGTTGAACAAAAATCATTCTACGAAATAATTGAATTACAATCAGCGAATACCGACTTAATTCTTTTAGGTATTCCGAACATCCAACCTGAGAAACAAGCACAATATATCTTAACAACTGATCACCTGTTTGAAACCGTTGGTACAACTTTGTTGGTTAAGGCATCGAATAAATTCAATGAACTTGATTTAAATTTTGTTATAAAAGGGAGTAAAAAAACTACTGACAATAAAAATTTAACACCTCTATCATCGACCTCTAACGAAGAATTATTCTTAGCTGTTACTGATTTTGAATCACAATTATCATCCACTGTTAAACAGTTGAACAAGTCTGCTTTTGCTCCTGTCTCAAAAGCATATAATGCATACACCAAAAAAAGCAGTAAACGTTTTAGCATATGTATTCAAGCTATAAATAAAAATCGCTCAGTTAATAATACAATTAATGAGCTGCAATTATTCTTAAGTGAGTTAATCAACTATTCAGAAGAATTCAAAAATAAAGAGCTTAATAAATTAAAACTCGTATTCGATAATGGCATGACCTCGTTTATTAAAAACAGAGCAGACATCATTTCTAACACGCCGAAAGCCCTGCATTTGAAGAATGGAAAAATTAGGCATTGGAAAAAACTATTATCCATTTATCTAGATACCGATATATTAACAAATACTGAAAGCGTAATGCACAATTTCGGTGTACAGAACTTCATTGTTCTGAGCTCCTTGGCAACAGGAATAAAAAAGCATGTTCATTTATTTGTAGAACATATAGAAAAGAATCATGCCGTATCCGAAGAATCTTTGAATGAATTTAACTCAAAAATTAATCAGTTATTTGCAGAGCTAAATGATGTATGCATTTCTATCGAACAAAAATCTGCTAATGATCTCCAGCAGTTTGAACGTAACCTTTGCAATCAATTAATTGATGCTGATTACAATAAATCAACTTATAAATTATTAAAGAGAAGAAAAACAAAAAAAGTCAAAGATCGAATTGAAAATATAGAGATTATTTTGGAAGAATACGCCGGTAATTGGTACAATAATCAGCAGCTATCTCACAATCAGCTTAATGCAGATATAACGCTTTCAAAATCTGGTCTTACAACGTTTTCTATTAATGGCATAATACAATCCAAGATTAAGCGCACCTGCATTTCTTCTCAAAAGAGAGATTTGACGAGCTTGATGGACATTGTTAAATATATTTCAGATAAGAATAACAATTCTACCTTAAGCAAATCTCTAACACAAAAATTGGGAGAGCTTGCTAAAAATATTTCAACAGTAGATTTTAACGAGCTTATTCAAAATGAAGAAAGTAAATTAATTCTTACATCAGGAAAAGCAAAAAAAACTATTCAGCTAATTAGTTCAGAGGCTTACAATGATTTTCAACTTTGTCAAGATGAAAATGTCAAAACAATTGATGTCCCTTTATCTTCTATTCAAAGTTACATTGTACGTGAAAATTATTTAACTCCATTACAAGCAGCAATAGAGGCCATTGAATCTTCTTTCAATAAGAATGCAGAAGAAATATTTAATTTTTCCAATTTATTAAAGCATATTCTTAATGAAGAAGGAATTGACAACACATCTGAATACTTCGAGTCTTCTGAAGAATTCTCTAAAACTGTTGAAACACTGATTACCAATCTAGAGAAAACTGAAAGAACATTTAATTTCACATTAGGGATTCAGATTCACAATACTTTGCAAGCGCTTAATGCGCGAACAATAATTGAATCTATAGATTCATATTCAAGTATTTCATCAAAGACAGAGAAGCAATCAAAATTACAAAAATGGATATCCCTTTCAAAACATTCTATTTCTGCGAAATACAACAACATTTATAGTTTTGTAGTGAAGCGAAAGAGAGATGTTGATACAATTCGTTTTGCAGAAAAAAATCGCCAATATTTGAATAATATTGAATTGACAAATGACTTTATTGGACACCTTGAATTTCAATCTGGCATAGAAGAAAACCTTTCATTCTACTATAAAAAACTATTTACAGGAAGTCACTTTGGTATTCTCAATGAAGATTACAACAAAGGAGAGCTAATGTCGGTTATGAATGCAAAACAACGCATTGATAAAGGTATTTCAGGTGCTATCATGATCTCTGGAGAATCTTCTTCAGGGAAAAGTTATTTTATTGAATCAATCACCTCTACTCTATTCAATGTTGAGAAAGTCTATATATCGCCTAACGGAGTGCAAAACTACAATGGTTCAGATCTAAACATTGCATTACAATCAATTTTTAACACTTCAGGGAGCGCTAGAGAAATAATAAAAAAGCAGAAGCGAAAAACAATATTCATATTTGATGATCTTGAACAATGGTGGTTGAAAGAACCAGGTAGTTTTGAGGCCATTAATTATTTATTTGAATTGGTTGAAGAATTTGGGGGCTATCATTATTTCATCTTATCGACAAATATTTACAGTTATGACTTGTTACGTAAGTTAAGTTCTGTTAATGAGTATTTATTATCTACGGTCATCATTTCACCAATCCGTAAAGAAGAACTTAAAGGTATTTTACTAGACAGACATAAAACCGCTGGAGCAGAAATTTGGTTGAATACAAACTTGGTAGATGAAACAAAAAAAATAGACGCTATTGTAAATGCTATTCATTCAAAATCTAACGGAAATATTGGAGTCGCTTTAAATCTTTGGATCAACTCTATTCAAAAGAATGAGGAAGGCTTATTATACATCGGTAAACCTGCTGATATTATCTTTCCTGAAATTGATAACCCATATTGGAAAATAGTCTTATACCACTTTGTTTTACACAAGAATTTAACAAAAATAGAGCTTGAGACTTTACTTGAACAGCCTCAATGGCTAGAGAAAACGATGAATGAATTACTTAAGTCGTCCATTCTGTATCAAAAAACTAATGGTGCGTATACATTAAAAGAGAGTTCAATATATTTTATTGAACTCTGGCTAAAAGAACAAAAAATTATTAGTTAACCATGATGTCAGATTTTAGAAACATACAAATCAGTCATATCCTATTGTTCATTGCAATAGGTATTGTCCTATTCATGGGCTTATATATTGTTAACAACTATATATTACCAATGCTTAAGAAGAAGCACTTTCTTTTTTTTAAGTATTGGCAAAAAATTCAAATCATCGTTTGGATTGGCTATTCATTTTTATTCTACGTAATGTTATTCAGATCTAATATGCCGTTAACACTAATTATTAGTGGAATTATTATTGGAATTGGATGGGATTATTGGCGAAATATTTTTTCCGGAATCATCATTAAGATCAATAATCAATTTAGAATTGGAGAAACAATTTCGACAGAAAATACAACAGGTAAAATAATAGCCATCAATCTTTCTCATACTGAATTAACAAATGACAGTGGAGAGTTGATTTCTATTCCAAATTATGTTTTAAGATCATCTATACTGAAACATCTTTTCAAAAAAAGTACTGTCCAATTGTATACCTTCAATATTCATATTGAAAACGCAGATGTGAGCACAATAAAAAACCTAGCTATCCTTTGTCCGTTTATTTCAAGCAATCAAAAGATTGAAGTTGAAAAAATTAAAGACTCAGACTATATTCTTCGTGCAGGTATAATCGATATTAGCTTTGCAGAAGAAGTTAATATTTATTTTAAGAGAAATAAAATCTTGTAATTACTCTTTAAGAAAGAATTTTTGCTGTTCTCGCAGTTTAAGGAAATCTTCTATCGATACTGCAGGACTTCCCATCACTGTCTGACTACTACCAATATTCTTGGTTACTGTACTGGCTAAACCAACTGTAACGTTATCACCAATAGTGATTCCATTTCGAATACAACTAGAAGGTGCAATCCAGCAATTTTCTCCAATGATAACACTACCTGCAATCATCGCATTTGCAATAATCAAAGTGTTCTTGCCAATTTTCACATTGTGTGCGATATGTACAAGATTATCAATTTTTACCCCATCATGCATAATTGTATCACTTAATGAGCCTCTATCAATACATGTATTATTACCTATACTGACATTATTATGGATAATTACCCTACCATAATGAGGAAAACGCACATATTGCTTTGTTAGTTCATCTTGAGCGTAACCAAAACCAACACCTCCAATAACAGAATTAGAACCGATTTCTACATTGTCACCAAGAATTGTATTACTCTCAATAACTGTATTGCTACCTATTTTGCAATTGTCGCCAATTTCAACTTTATCTCCAATCACTACATTAGTAGAAACGATTATATTCTTTCCGAGAACCGCACTCTCCGCTATACTAGCAGATGAATGAATTTCTGTTTTTTCAATCTTCTGATCAAACCCAAGAAATTTTTTGCAAAAAAGGAGTAAATCTGCCTTGGGATTATCAGAAAAAATAAAGCTCATTCCCTGAATAGAATTTATTAACTCTTTATCAGCAAGGCTTGATTCTAAAATTACAATTTTACATTGTGCCTTTATCAGCAATTCAGGTACTCTATCTTTATTTTTTGCATTGAGAAAAGAAATGTTATCAATGACTGCGGAATCAATTGCTTTAGGTGCAATAATTTCTTGAGATAAGTTTTGATTAGAAAGAACTGTTTTGTTCCCCTGTTCTTTGAACCATTTTATTATTTCCTCAATTGTCGCCATTCTTACATTTGAATAAATCTAATTAATTCAAATGACTCTGCATACTCTTGCTGTATTTGAATTCCTCTTAGTTTCGCTAAAGACATTACAAAATCGACATTACTGTAACTTCTATGTTTTTGTGTTTGATAAAAATCTAAGGCTTTTATTTTTCCTTCGATATCCTCTTTTGATAAATTTACATACATAAAAGAAGTAAAACCAAAATTATTCCATGGCATTTCATAACCTAACAAATTAGTGTATTTAAAAGCTCTCACTCCTTCTTCATGAATCGTTTTATGATCTTGATGAACATCACTTGATGAAGGCAAAAATACAAGATTCGGCTTAATTTCTTTTCTCAACACAATTAGAGTTTCTAAAATCTCTTGCCGTTTAGACGGAAATTCTCTTACTTCAAAATCCAATATATGTTGGTGCTCTTTTTTTATTCCTAGATACTCAAAAGATGCGTACATTTCTTTTTCTATCGCACCAATTTCAAAGCCTTCAGGTGTCGACTTTTCACAATTACTAAAAACAGCAACGTGAATTTCCTTACCCATATTTTGTAATTTGACGATAGTAGCGCCAAGTCCAAACTCAGCATCATCAGGATGTGGAGCTAAAATCAATACTTTTTCTAAACTTGATAACATGGTGTTCTATTTAATATTATTTACTATTTCTTGGCAAATAAACTCGGATGCTTTTCCATCACCATACAAAGATGGGAAAATTAAATCAGTCGTCATATTTAAAAAGTGTGCAGCACCATTTACAATTTTTGCATAATCATTATCTACCAATAGTGCATTGTTACTTTCTAACAACTCCGTCCATGGTGTTTCTGAAAGCATAATTAAACAAGGCTTCTTCATAAAGTAAGCTTCTTTTTGCACCCCTCCAGAATCGGTTACTACTAAGTCAGAATTCCCTTCCAATTCTATCATTTCCAGGAATGATACTGGTGGAATGATTATAATCTTTTCACTTGATATTAATTCCTTCAGTCGTGAATTATCTTCAATGTTCTTTTTTGTCCGAGGGTGAAGAGGCAATACAATCGTTTTATCATGCACTAAAGCAATCTCATTCAACGCTTTTAATATGTTTTCCAATGTTTCTTCTTGATCAACATTACTTGGACGATGCATTGTCGTAAGAATGTAATCACTACTTGGTATAATGTATTTTTTGAAGACCGAAAGGTCAGTTCCTTTGTTCTTTTCGACAAAAAACAAAGTGTTATCATACATAATATCACCACAACGAAACACTTTTGGGTGACTAGCACTGACTGGCGTGTTTTTTATTAAATCCATATTAAACCCTTCCTTTTTCAATGAATCCATTCCTGCATCAGAAGGAACAAATAACAAGGATGACATGTTATCACAAATAATTCTGTTCACTTCTTCAGGGAATTCCTTATTGTAAGAGCGAACTCCTGCTTCAACATGAATAGTATGAAGATGCAGTTTAATAGCAACTAAACAAGCTGCTAAAGTTGAATTAGTATCGCCATAGAGTAAAAGTGCGTCTGGTTTTTCAAGTTCAACAACTTTTTCAATTTCTACTAACATCTTTGCAGTTTGTTCCGCATGGCTTCCAGAACCAATTGCTAGATTATATTTCTCTTTTGGAATTTTTAACTCTTCGAAGAATACGGACGACATTTTCTCATCGTAATGCTGACCAGTATGCACAATAACTTCATTAATTTGACTAGTGAATTCATTATTAATCGCTCTGCTAATTGCAGCTGCCTTAATGAACTGGGGCCTTGCCCCTATTATTGTCAGCAATTTTATCATTTCTTTTCACTTACTAAAGTATCGAACAAAGTTGTCATTTCCCGTGTCAGTTCAGCCCCTGAAAATTGGTTTACGTTAATCGAATCTATTTTGTTCTCTTTTTTTAAATATAAATTAAACATTTTAAGAACAGTATTTTTAATCATCTGTTTATCGTCAAAATTACAGCTGTAGCCAGCATTGCAATTTTCTACTATGTCTGCTGCATCACCCTCAACCGGTCCAATTAGCAATACAGGTCTTTTGGATTTTAGATACTCAAATAATTTGCCTGTCAGAACAAATTCTGCATTTGGAATTCTATCGATTGGTAACAATAATGTTTGCGCTGAATGAAGATGAGACTGGGTTTCTTCAAAGGGCACATACTCAATTCTGTTTAAGTATGGAGTCAAATTCAAAGCATCTATAGATTCTAAAACAATTGGGGCAACATTACCAATAAGCTTTATCTCTAAGTGTTCTTTAAATTCCTCGTTTTCAACAACAAGCTCTGCCAATACCGTCCATAAATCAATACAGTTTCTATTCTTTAAAAAACTGCCAATGTGAACAATAGAAAATTTAGCATCAAGTGTGAATGTAGTCTCAGTATTAGCCTCCTGCTCAAAACCGTTGTATATTATTGATGACTCAACTTTATGATTCGCTAAGAATTCATTGAACATCGTTCGGCCTACAACTACAACTTTATCAGCTGATGTGATTACCTGCTTTTCCAGACGTGCATGTTTATTTTTTGCAAAATTAGTCAAGAACATCTCATCTAAATAATCCATTGATGTCCACGGATCTCTAAAATCAGCAATCCATGGAATATTGAGTTTCTCTTTTAATTTCTTACCTATTAGATGCAAAGAATGAGGTGGGCCCGTAGAGACAATTAAATCAATATTTTCTTCTTTAATTATTTTATATAAGACCCTAACTGATGGCTTTATCCACATAAAACGTGCATCAGGAATAAAAAAATTGCCACGAATAAACCAACTTACTTTTTGAATAAAAGACCTTGTATTCCCTTTTTGCTCTTGCAATTTATACAGGTTACCTTTACTTTTTTTCTTTGAGAATAAATTATTTGGTTCTTTAATTGGATACTTAATTATTTTCACATTCTCTGGAACCTCATTAACAAGACCCTCATCGAGCAATGCGTAATTGGGATTGTCAACAGTATAAATGAAAGGTTCCCAGCCAAAATCTCGCATTCTTTTTACAAAACGCAACCATCTTTGAACCCCAGCTCCTCCACTTGGAGGCCAATAATACGTTATAATTAATACTCTTTTCATCTGCTTGTACAAATATAAAGTTTGTCAGTTACATTCAATTTAAATAAGAGTGTTTTTTCAATTGTTGGCATCTCGAATTACTGCTAAAATTCAATTTTAGGTTACAGTAGAAGAAAATTAAATGATTTTTCGTAAATTTGTGTTCTAATTAATCAATAAAATTAATCAATTGATTGCTTAACATCAATGCCATGAAGTTTAGAATGCTTTCTTTATTGTCGATTATCATTACCTTGGGAATCAAGAGTATGGGTATTTCTGCTGAAGAATATCATGAATTTCGTGTAATGGTTAATGCAATCCCTCCAAGTCCATATGTGCCAACATTAATGCCTATCGCAATGGAAAATAGATTAGACAGTATTGTCTTTCAGCTATCACAAGCAACTGCTGTTAAAGAAATGTTTATTGAGGTGAATGATTCTGTTACACCTGAATTTGCAATTTATAGAGAATTTCAGACCGTTGCAACGGAAGATGAATTAAATAAATTATTGACACATAGCTCGCCAATTGTTAAAATCTATTCATACCGAGCATTGATTTCTAACAACATGAATCTTAATTGCGATTATGAATTAAGTCTCTTGGAAGATACAACCTGTGTTGACTTCTATGCAGGAAATGAACTGATGAACAGTACCGTTAAGGAAATGGTTCAGCAAGATATATTTTCATTGCAGTAAGATTTATAGATTCCTATTAAATGCTTGAAAATTAATAGATGAGTTGTTTATGCTCTTATAAAGAATAAATAAAACTTCTGTATTCTTCTTTATCACCTAATCACAACAAATGAACCTGAGAAATTTATTATTTCATCGTTTAATGGGTTTTTCACAGATGAAGTCCATTGATAAGTGCCGTCTTGAACAATCTTACCATTATAAGTGCCATCCCAAGCACTAGAAGGGTCTTTAGATTCCCAAATAAGCTCACCCCAGCGATTAAAGATTAGCAATCTAAAATCATCAACATCAACTCCAAGTATTTGAGGCTGCCACGTTTGGTTGTGTTCATCTCCATCTGGAGTAAAAGCTGTTGGAGCGTAAAATGTAATTCCATAAATTACTTGCATAATTCTAACAACAGTGTCTTGACAGCCCAATTCTGTTGTTACCACAAGCTCAATTGGATAATTACCTTCCACCCCAAGCGGAAAAGTAAAATCAGGGTTTTGATCATTACTTGAACTCGGAATAGATCCTGTACTAGAGTAAAACCAATCGACAACATCTGAAGAGGACTTATCAATCAAATGAATATCTGTATCGAAAATTGTTGTTGGGTTTGCTGAGAAATTAAAATCTGCAATGGGTTTTGGTAGAACAGAAATAATATTTGATATAGTATTCACATAAACGCAACCGAATATTGAAGTGACTGTCATTGTCACATCATAAGTTCCTACTTCATCATAATAAAAAGAGGTAGAATCACCATTTAATTCAAAGGCCAAGTGCGTTGGATTATCATCAAACTGCCACAATGTTGATGCTATTTCAACACCATTAATTGAGGCATCGAAAAACTCAAAACTATTTGGGACACACTTCTCCCCTTGGTCTGGAACAGCACTAGGTACGATAGGTGTTGGAAAAACAATAGATGTGCATTCTGTATCAGTTGGCGAAGAACACTCTTCCGTCATTACAACACAATATTGGGTATTTGTAACATCTGGGTCTACTGTTATCACTATACCTGTATCAATAAAAACATCTACATTTTCATACCAATAATATGTATAAGGTGATGATCCTCCTTGCCCTAAGACTTGTAATTGGATATCATCTTCTGGACAAATTTGTGTAATTGGTGTAAGAAAAGTAATTTCTAACGGTGGTGGTTCATTAAGAATACCAACAACATCAATTAGACATCCATTACTGTCCATTACTGTAACCGTATTTGCACCTGCCAAGAGGTCAGATGCTGAATTAAGAATAGAAATTGAATTATCCCATGAGTAAGTATAAGGCCCAGTACCTTGAATCACATTTATTTGAATAAAACCATCATTTCCGCTATTGCATGTAATATCAGACTGTGATACAATATTCCCTATCATACCGGGCAATTCTGAAACAATAACATTTACAACACCAACGCATCCAATATCAGAGGTAATAGTGCAATTATAGGAACCAGCTGAAAGTCCGGTCGCTGTTTGGGTTGTTTGAGCATTGATATCATCCCATAAATAAGATACATTACCTAGTACTGGTACCATTTCGGCAAATGCTGTTCCATCACTCCCTAATGCGCAAGAAACAAGCGTGGTTGACCCTTGAAATGCTGCCGGTGAATCTCCTATTATAGCATCAGCAGTAGATACGCAACCATTACCATCTGTCATTTCAACAGTATATGAGCCCGCTAAAAGTCCGGTTACAGTCTGCGTCGCAATCCCACCAAGTGAAAGCCATGAAAATGTAAACGTAGGAGTTCCTCCGGGGTCTGGAACAGCTGTCGCTTCACCTATTCCAGTAGAACATATATCGTCAATGCCTATTACTGTCAATGTTGAAGGTTGCAATACTACTATTGTTACATCTGCTGTTTGTGGCAGAGTACAAGAACCAGATTCCGTAGCTGTAACTGTGTATGTTGTTGTAACAACAGGTGATACAATTGGATTAGAAATATTCGAATTAAAACCTGGAGCTGCCCATGAAAAATCAATAACTCCTGCATTACAACCTCCACTTCCAATGGCATTTAATTGAATATTATCACCTATGCATATTGAATCCTGGTCTGGAGATGCTGCTAAAGAAATTGGTGTACCTCCGGTCGTTAAAACAAATGTAAATACAGGTGTAAAAGCAGCACAAGAAGACTCTTTTGCTCTCCATTTATATGTCCCAGCACAAAAACCTGATAAATCTATTACTGTTAATGGATAAGGAATATTCACATTATTCCCTCCAGAATGACATAATTGAGCTGATTGATGCGTAAAAACCCCTGTGAAATTTTCATTATCACAAACAATTTCAATATCGACCGTATAACAACAATCCCATCCTGCGTTACTTGTGAACGTTAATTCTAAATTTGTTCCAACTAGATTTTGGGTTACATTACTCAATGCAGCACAGGGACTGCATGCTTTTACGTTAATAGATGAAAAAATAAAAACTAAAGACAGTAAAGTGGCTATTGCAAATTTCATAAATAAGTATACTTCTACTTTAGTAGACGAAAGTAATGGTTAAAGGTTGTTTAATTCTGTTGCTCTATTAATAATTCTAACGTTTTTTCTAAATCTTCTATTCTATCATTTAATTGTTCAATCACTTCACTTTGTTCTTGAACTGCCTTAATTAATGGAATTACAAATTCTGCATAACGGATTGTATAATAGCTACTATTATTTTCAGGCTTTACAATACCACTAAAATCAGATCCCATTTCATCAAGTAATGTTTCTACATCTTGCGCAATAAGACCACTGTATCGTTGCTTATTTTCTGTCTTCTTATAATTGTAAGTTACTGTTTCTAATGAATTAATAAATGTGAGTCCTAAATTATTTTTATGAATATTTTCCTTTAATCTAGCATCTGATAGCGTACTCCAACCAACTTGCCCTCCTATTGAAATAATATTAGAATTTCCAATTACTACTGAATTGCTTGAGCTGACAACAGCGGTATTGCCTAAAGCCATTGCGTTAGTAATGCCAGCGCTTCCAACTTCAGCCTCAAACCCAAGTAAAGTGTTACGATTCCCAATCGTATTGTTAACTCCAGAGAAATTTCCAACAAAAGTATTGAAACTACCAGACGTATTCGAATAACCCGCATGTGCACCGAGAAAAGAATTTTCCTCACCGGAATCATTTAAATTACCAGCAGTAACACCAAGAAATGAATTATGACCACCTGAAGTATTAAACTGACCTGCATATGCACCGATAAAGGTATTCTCGATACCTATTGAGTTTGTATAACCTGCCCTTCTACCAATGAATGTGCCTAATTCACCAGTAGTATTTACAAAACCAGATTCATTACCAACAAAAACATTTTGAGACCCAACATTTGTAATAGGTCCTGAATTCATACCTAAAAAAGTATTGTTGTTTGCTAAAGTTGTACTGCCCCCAGTATTATCCCCAATAAATATGTTGTCGTTTGTTATCCAAAGCATGCGTCTATTGTCAATCATATAGCTACTGTCTAATGAAATATTGATATTTCCATTAACATCAAATTTTTGCAGTGGTGTATTCGTCCCAACCCCAATATTTTCCCCTTCGTTGTACAAATTAGCATCATCTACAACCCAAGCTGTTCCGTTCCAAAAACTAGTATTTCCTGCTGCTGTACCTGCCGGTAAAATAGAGTTTTCCGCGTTATTTGCAAAGAGTGCGTATGGGACGCTAAGTAGCTGGCTAATGCCAAAAGCTTCATAACTGTTGCCACCTGTTAAATCAGCTTCAATTTCAATGAATTTGGCACCTGATGGCCAATTAACACTTTGAATAGTACCTAAAATGGGCACACCACCTCCAACATTCAAATTAAACAGTCCAAAACCATTGGTGATAACAACGTGTTCTTCTTGATAGACTAACGCTCCTGTTTCGGTCAAATCACGAATAGATATTCTTAAACCAATCGGTGAATCAGCTATTACAGTACCTGAAATATCTCTCGCTACAGATTGATATTTAAACAAATCAGGAGATTGTGCATTTAAGCAAAATGTCCAAACAACAAATAAGATGCTCGTTAAAAATTCCTTCATTAATTTATTTTGACTAAAGTTTTGAAAAAATGTTCCAACGAGTCATTTCGTTGAATGTCTATAAAATATACTCCTGAATTTAAAAATGACAAATCAATTGTCACCACATTTGAATATTCAAGTTGTTTCTCAAAAACTTTTTTCGATTGATTATTTATTATAGATAAGCTATAAGTTTTATTGTCTGATACTTGAATTGTTAATTCTTGTTGAAAAGGATTTGGATAAATATTAAACAATAACCAACCGTTTTCAGCCACAGCTAGAATATTCTCAAAATCTTGTTGAAAACCTTGGGTTAATATACCGGAAGGAGATTCTGTAGTTGCAACAACTATTTCTCCAAGAGTCCAAGATAAACTTCCACTAGTAGCAGATGAATAATCTCCGTCTGTTGCTACAACTTCCTGCCCAAACAAATTAAAAACGAGGAAAAAAGAAGTTAAGAATGCTATTTTTTTAATCATGGTGTAGTGATCCAATTACTCAAAGTTAAAATAAAAAAATTAGCAACTAAATAATTGATTTCTCAAATTAACAATCAGGTCCAGACAATCCCAGGAAAAATGGAACTTCTTTTAATAATGAACAAGCTCTGGAGACATAGCTTTTGTTAGTTCAAAAATAATAACAGTATATAACTATGGATAGATAGGCCTATATTGTTGTATGAAAAAGCCCCTATTTAAAAATTTAAATAGGGGCTTTTAAGTTTTTGCTGTTAAGCAGCGTTTCTTTGCTGTACTGCTAAATTGTAGATAACAAGTCCAAATCCAATTTTGTTAATTGCATCTGCAATATTGTACAATACATCTAGGTTCAAGTTTCCAAAGATATCGGAGTACCAACCGGGAGTTCCAGCCATGTAGCCGATAGGGTAAATTGCCCAACCAACTAGCACGAACCAGCAAAGGATTTTGTGAGCTGAAAGGATTGAACCTCCAGCAGCTTTTGCCAGCTTTGCAGCACCACCAAACCATATTTCATATACTATTACAAAATATGCAATTCCAGATGCAAGACCCCATAATTGAGCATTAATTGGATCTACTGCTTCTCCAATGTAACCAGTAACCAACATGATAACCGACAAGATGATTAGCTTGGACATTAGGCTTTTCTTTGCCCCTGCTACTTTTAATATTAGATAAAATTCTACGCACATAAGTGGTACAGTAAGTACCCAATCTACATACCTAAAGAAAGTTGGTGACTCCTGATTTGAAGCCCAGTAATCTCTCATGTACCAATAATGAACTGCAGCAATGAACGTAATAAGTCCTGAAACAAGAATAGATGTTTTCCACTTCTTATCGAAATCATTCATTGAAAAAAAGAAAAATGCTGATGCGGCCATCATAGCCATTGCACCAACGAAAAATGTGAATCCAACGTAGTCGTCTGCAGCTAGTTTCGGAATCAAAGCAATTGTTTGTGTAAAATGTTCCATATATTTTTTTTGTTTAATGTTTATAAGCATAAAGTAAACAAAAAAATATTTAAGTAACAAGTAGTTTTTAAAAAAACTTTAAGAATTTAAATAAAAAAAGTATTAATTTGATAACAATAAAAAATATAAATAGTAATCATAGATTGATTAAAAACACATTTTTAGTCTCTACATAATAAAGCAATTGATCTTGATAAAAATAATTTTCAATTCGACTTATTGAAATTGATTACTTTTATAGGAAATCAAATGATGGCTTTTTTCACAAGTGTTTTGGAAGGTATATTGGCTACGTCAATAATTGAATGGTTGGCTGTTGTTACAAGTGTCATCTATGTTATTCTAGCAGCAAAAAGATTAATTCTCTGTTGGTTCTTTGCATTTGTTGGTTCATTTCTCTTTGTTTACCTCTGCTATATCGGTGATTTATACATTGAATCTATCCTTCAACTTTTTTATGTTGCAATGGCAGTTGTTGGTTGGGTCAGTTGGAAGAAATCAGCATCAGAAAATTTGAGTATTAAACAATGGGGTTTGAGTAATCACATACTTAACATTGCTTTAAGTGGAATTGTTGCTTATTTACTTGGATATATTTTTGACAATTATACCAATCAAGCTAATCCATATGTGGATGCATTTACAACTTGCTATAGTTTATCAGCAACTTTTATGGTGACTCGTAAAATATTAGGCAATTGGATTTACTGGATTGTAATTGATGTGGTTTCTATTTATCTATATGCACAACGCGATTATAATTTAACAGCTGTACAATATGGCCTATTTTCCATTTTAGCTGTGTTCGGTTACATTGCTTGGCGTAAGGAATATAAGCATCAAAAGGGATGATTAGAATCGCAATCACAGGCCCCGAATCGTCAGGTAAAACAACTTTATGTCAATCGCTGTCAGAACACTTTAATGTTGACTTTATTCCTGAATTTGCACGAACTTATTTAGAAATAACAGATGGGAAATATAAACAACCTGATTTAGATGAAATAGCAAAAGGACAGCTAGAAAGCATAACATCTTCACAGAGTAAGATTAATGTTTGTGATTCTGATTTCTCCGTATTAGAAATATGGTCAGATTACAAATATGGAAATGTATCTGATTATATAAGTGAAATAGTCAAAAAAGATTTATTTGATTTACACATTCTATGTACTCCTGACATTCCATGGGAAGAAGATGCTCTAAGAGAAAACCCAGATACTCGAGACAGACTTTTTGAGCTTTATAAAGAATCGTTAAATAGGAACGACAAGAATTTTATCATTGTTTCAGGTGAGCACAAAAGTCGAATAGAAAAAAGTTTGCAATCCATAGACCTTATTTTAAAAGTTTGATGTAATTTTGCTTCATCTCTAAGGGGTGCTGCTTTTTAAAGCGGCTGAGATTACACCCATTTTAACCTGCTCAGGATAATGCCTGCGAAGGGAAGTGATAGGAAAACTAGTTGTTAATTACATAGAGAATTAACCCCTTGTTCTTTGTTTAAATATTTAAATATATGAAAACGAGAATTTTGTCTAAAATCCTTGGCTTGATAATATTCATGCCATTGATCACATTTGCACAACACAACATAAAAGGAATTGTAAAAGGAACCGATGGAAATACAATTCCAGGAGTTAAAATCGAAATTCCAGAAACCTTCTTTAAAACATTCACAAACCCGGATGGTGAATTTGTATTTACTAAAATTAAGGCTGGTGAATACAAACTAAAATTTTCTATTCCTGGCTTTACAGATCGAAATCAAGTAGTAAAAATTGATGATAACGATGAGGTATTAACTATTTCGATGACTGAAGATTTACAGCTTATTGAAGAAATAACTGTATTAGCAATACGTGCAGATTCAAAAACACCAACAACATATTCAGATATTAAGCTCAAAGAAATTGAAGCCAATAATTTTGGGCAGGATTTACCTTATATATTAAACACCCTGCCATCTACAGTTGTTACTTCTGATGCTGGAGCAGGAGTTGGTTATTCGGGTATTCGAATTCGAGGTGTTGACCCGACGAGAACCAATGTTACCATCAATGGAATTCCAGTAAATGATTCAGAATCTCATGGGGTTTATTGGGTAAATATGCCAGACTTTGCATCTTCCGTAGACAATATTCAGGTGCAGCGTGGTGTGGGTACTTCTTCAAACGGTGCTTCTGCATTTGGAGCAAGTATTAATATCAAAACGGATAAAGTCAACAAAAATGCATATGGTGTAATAGATAACTCATACGGTTCTTTTAACACTTGGAAAAACACAGTCAAAGCTGGAACGGGATTGATTAATGGAAAGTTTACGGTCGACACTCGTTTGTCACGTATTAGTTCAGATGGTTATATTGATCGAGCTGAATCAGATCTAAAATCATATTACCTTTCTGGGTCTTGGCATGGTAAAAAATCACTTCTTCGGGCAACTGTTTTTAGTGGTAAAGAAAAAACATATCAAGCATGGTATGGAACTCCTGAATCTATTATAAATGGTAGTCAAGAAGAAATTACTGCCTATGCAGACAGAAATTATATCTCTGGGAGTGATGTAGAAAATCTTTTAACATCCGGTCGAACATATAACTTCTATACTTATGAAAATGAAGTGGATAACTATCAGCAAGATCATTATCAATTACATTTCAATCATTCATTTAATCATAATTTAAAGTTTAGTAGCGCTCTTCACTATACAAGAGGAAAAGGATATTATGAGCAATATAAAGCTGGGCAAGATTTTAGCAATTATGGATTTACTCCAATAAATTTGACTTCAGATACAATCACATCAACAGACTTAATACGAAGAAGATGGTTAGACAATCATTTTTATGGAGGTGTTTTTTCGCTTAATTATGAGAAGGGACCACTTAGTTTAATTTTTGGAGGAGGAGCTAATCAATATCTAGGTGGACATTACGGCGAAGTCGTTTGGGCAGAATTTGCTTCAGACAGCGATATCAGAGATCGATATTATGACAATGATGCCAGTAAATTAGAAGCTCATTCTTATTTGAAGGGGACTTACAAATACGGCGGACTTACATTCTATGGAGATATCCAATATCGACATATTGACTATACATTTTTAGGAATTGATGATGTTAACGGAGCAATCGAGGCGGTTGATCAAACACTCTCTTTTGATTTTATTAATCCAAAGGTCGGATTCATGTATGATTATAATGATCGTAATAACACATATGTTTCAGTTGCTGTTGCGAATCGCGAGCCAGTAAGAAGAGATTTTAGAGAAAGTACTCCTGAGAATCAACCAAAGATAGAAAACCTTATAAATTTGGAAGTTGGATATCGCTATAAGGGACGTAAGTTAATGGTTAATGCAAATACTTACTATATGCATTATAATGATCAGTTAGTTCTAACAGGACAAATTAATGATGTCGGAGATTATACAAGAACAAACGTAGATATAAGTCATCGTGCAGGAATTGAATTAGAAGCAGGGTACCATCTAACTAAAAAAATAAGTGTTACTGGGAATTTAACGCTGAGTGATAATAAAATCGATACGTTTAATGAATACTTAGATAACTATGATATCGGTGGACAGGATACGATTGCACACAGTAATTCTGCCCTAGCTTTCTCTCCAAATATTATAGCTGCTGCTGGTTTGAAATACGAACCGTTAAAAGGATTAAACATTAGTTTTTTAGGCAAGCATGTTGGTGATCAATTCTTAGATAATACTTCTACAGATACTCGTAAATTGGATGCTTACACAACATTTAATCTTCAAATGAGCTACACAATTAAAGAGGTCTTGTTTAAAGAAATAACATTTGGATTATTAGTGAATAATCTCTTTGATGAACGTTATGAGAATAATGGATATACATGGGGATATATTTATGGAGGAGAAAGAACAGTAGAAAATTTTTACTATCCACAAGCCGGAAGGAATTTCTTAGTGCGAGTTTTGATTAAGCTTTAGAAAGGAAATTACCTTACCTATCAGATGGGTTCATTTTTTAATCCTTTTTTTATGTGTCCAATTTCACTATTTATTGGTGATATACATTTGTCAGTAATTGCTTATTAGACGAATAAACATTTTTTATATAAGATGATTGCTTTATGAATTCAAAGAAAAAAACATTACGCTAACATCATTAATTAATGAAGAAAAAAAACTCAAAACAAGATTATCACGTCTTCAGTATTAAATTTATTAATGGTGGTTAAGAAACTCAGATGAGATCTAATTCTAGAACACATTAAATGTGAAGGACAATTTTGGAACAATGTTCAGTTTCCAATCTAAATCAGCGTATTCGCCATAATTGTAAAACAGACCTAACCCCAAACTCGAAGAATTTGTAGATAGAATTCCATCACAGATTACCCCAACTTCATAATAGCCTTTATCCATTGATTTAAACGAATAGGTGTGCTCTTCTTTACTACTAAAGTTACCATAACCCAAAGCATGATGTAAGCTAAATTTTGGTCTATTCCAATTTGCCTTAGTCCTTATAGAAAGGAACGAGAAACGAGTGAAGAACGCCACAAATTCTTTATTATAGAAACTCGCTGGTGCCATCGTTTCAAAACTATTTTTCACGCTCACTAACCAATCAACTCCTGTTCCTTGTCCTGTGTGGGATAAAAACAATGGTGTTTCACCTATCGTCTTACCAGCCTCTGCTTTTAACACGAGCTTCCCAAGTCGAATAAAGTTTATGGTTTGCCCTATTTCAGCATTTAATCGAACATAATCATAATCGCTATCGAAAACGTTTTTCCATCCCTTGACAGCCTTCAGTTTTATTGTCGGATACTTCTGTCCTTGAGATAGTTTAAAATTCCCAAGAAGCATGTATTTTTCTAATATATTCCATTTCAATTCAATTCCTGTTTCAGCAAGGTCTGCATTTAACAGGTTCATTGTAGTTCCTAAAATAGGCATGTACTGATATCCATCTGTATATTCTATTCGTTGATAATTTCCAAAAACACTTATCGACATATTTGCTTTAATGTCAAAATTAAATGCCATTTCACCCAACCGCTGTCTATCCATTCTTGTTATCAGATAGGATTTAAATGATTCGGATGACAAAAAATTAAAATCTTGAGAAACATACGAAATCCCTCCCCTTTGTGAGACATCTTGCTGAAATCTAACATCTAGTTTAATCCCTCGCTTTTTATTGAAATGAAAAGTGGTATACCCACCATATTTCCAATCTTTGTCACCTGTCCCCCATCCAAAGTAAGCGCCAAGTACAATGTTTCTCATCAACTTTTCAGAAGTTTCAAGTCCCATACCCAATCGTAACTCTTCGTAGTAGTTAAATCTCAAAACTTTAGATAAATCCATGTTAAATTTACCCATTGGAATTTTTCCCGATCCAAGAATCATCAATGCATTAATTTTTTGTTCTATCTTATTTACTTTAGATAAACTGTCTATTTTCTCATATGTCCGCTTTTCTTTCTCTGTAATTTTATACCTCCTTAAGGTCTCCCATTCCGAATTTTTCAGATCGTTGGCATCTGGCGAAGTGAGAATAGAAATATTCTTGTTTCTGATTTTAAGTTTTTGTTCAGGATTGATATCTATGTTATCTATATATGCATGTCCAGTACCCACCACGGAACTACTATCCAATCCTAGATTCAAAGCTTGACCAAAATCAACTTCAGTACTTAATTTTGTGGGAAACCATTTTTCACCGTCAACAAATTCATACTCTTGTACTATTTTAACCTTGATTAATGCCTCCGGATTATGCGGAGAAGCAATTACTTTTTCTATTGCGTATCCATTGGTGTTAATGTACATTCTACCTTCAACACCTTTAAAAATTTTGTTTATACGTGGACGATAGTAAATGGTATACGTAGTATCATTCGCATGAATAGTTGAATCCTCCAAGATAAATAAATAGCGCTTAATACCACCTTCTGCTAGAGGGTTAAGATAATCAAGACCCATTAAACTGATTTGCTTATCATAAAAGCTAAACGATTGCATCGAATTAGCAAATGTGGAAAAAATAGGGTTTTTTAATCCCGAAACTTTATAAGCTGTAATCTCTTCTTGGTCTTTAGCGGGTGGAATAAATGTTCGTTTTGATGCACTCTCCATCATAAACAAATGTTGCTTGTCAATGAATTTTTTGAATTTTAAAGCTGAATTACCCAAAGTGGAGTCAGGTTCTTCATTTATCCCCTCTGATTTGACATCAAAAATAAACTTACTATAACTCGTATATGTAAAAGCATCGTTCTTAAGAGGATGATTCCTTTTACGATTATCAATCGCCTTTTTAATTATCCGATGTGCAGGGTTTTCTCCTGCTACAACTAATATTTCTTCCACTTCCTGTACATTCAACCGCATATAGATAATCGAATCCGACAAAATCGAAACATTGATTATTGTATCTCTATACCCTGAATATTTAACTGAAAAGTAGGAAGTTGAACCAGTTAAAGAAAATGCTCCATCTAAATCTGCGATAAAAGGAGCGGAGTCATTCGGATAAATTTTAACGAAGGGAATTGCCTCTTGCGTTAAATGATCTTTAACGAAAAAAACATCTTGTCCCAAAGTATTGAAACTTATAAGTAAGATTAATAATGACAGTAACTTCATTCTACAAAAATAATGGATTCAATTTTACGAGACATGAATAAGTAAAATTAATTGAATTCAAATTTAGGCTACCTATACTCTATTTCTTTAAATCTCGCTTAGAAGTATCAATCATTCAAACCCGTAAGTGCTTAATCCGAAATTAATTTTATCTTTAATCAAACGCAACAGCGTATAGCTTAATCGTTAAATATCAGCTAAAAAACTCAATTCTATGAATTAACAAATAAATTTATAAAACAGAAGAAACAAAACCTTGAAAAACTCATTTAGATGGAAATAAGCGACATGCCTGATTTAATTCATTATGCAATTCCTTTTTTTGTTACAACAATTATTCTTGAAATTATATTAACCGTTAAAGTGAAATTTGAGGAATATAGCTTTAAAGACGCTGGGGCTTCTATAATTATGGGTTTGGGAAATGTAGCTATTGATTTATTTACGAAGGGAATTGTATTAAGTTTATTCTATTTGGTTTATAATTTCTACCATTTATTTCAAATATCTTTTGGTTGGTGGGCCTGGGTTCTTCTTTTATTTTCTGAGGATTTTTGCTATTATTGGTTTCATAGAATTAGTCATGAAAGTAGATTCTTTTGGGCCAGCCATGTTGTGCATCATTCTTCTAAAAAATATAATTTAAGTACAGCCTTAAGACAGACTTGGTCCGGTAGTTTTTATACATTTATTTTTTGGATCCCATTGATTCTTATAGGATTTCATCCTGTGATGGTTTTAGTACAAAAGTCTATTAGTTTGATTTATCAATATTGGATTCATACAGAATTAATTAATAAAATGCCAAAATGGTTTGAAGCTATTTTTAACACTCCAAGCCATCATAGAGTTCATCATGCTACAAATCCTCAATATTTAGATAGAAATCATGCTGGAATATTCATTATTTGGGATAAACTTTTTAGAACTTTTGAACTTGAAGCTGAAAAACCTATTTATGGGTTGGTTCAAAATATTGAAACGAATAATCCTGCAAAAATTGCATTTATTGAATGGTATAATATGCTTAGTGATTTCTTTACATCAAAAACATCAATAAAAAATAAATTTAAATATTTAATAAAACCTCCAGGTTGGAAACACAATGAAAATAGTATTTTATCTTCTGATTTAAGAAAAGAATGGGAAGAAAAATTAAAATAAAACCTCTAAGTCATAGCTCAAACAAAATAAACGCTGCTATTAATTTAAGAAATTGGAAACAGTAATTTTATCAAAACACCTTTTTCAACATTAAAAGTGATTGAAGCGTCGATTTGCTCAGATAGGTCGTTAATTAACTCCAGTCCCATGCCATTTTTTGATGAGTTTAAATCAAAAGCAGAACCGTTGTCATGAAAAATTAACTCTACTATATTATCATTCTTTTTTAAACTAATCACTAGCTTAGGAAATAGATTTTGATCATTGAAAGCATACTTAAATGAATTCGTCAATATCTCATGAGCAATCAATCCACAAGGAATCGCTTTAGAAACATCAATTACGATTTCTTCCATTTCAAAATCAATTGCAACACTATTTCCTTGTGAATAAGATATATTTAGCTTTCTAACTAAATCTTCTAAATACTTTCCTAAACTAATACTATCAAGATTCTCATTAGAGTGCAACTGCTCCTGAATCATGGACATCGAATACACTTTCCCTTTTATGTCTTCTAGCAACTCTGAATGATAAGAGTCTTTCATTTTTTGCTTCTGCAAATTCATTAAACTAATAATAATCGCCATATTATTTTTAACTCTATGATTGATTTCAGAAATCAAAACTTCCTTTTGGCTAATTATTTTTTCAAGCTCAATTCGATATTCTCTTTTCTTTTTTGTTTCTAAGGCCAAAGACAGCAATTGAGCTACAGACTGAGTAAACTTCTTTTCATCGTTAGACCATGAATGTTGAGTTTTGACATGTTCGAAACAAATTACGCCGATCATTTCACCCTCTGAACGCAATGGGACATCAATCATCGAAGTAATCTCATTAGGGATGATATAGCTCTCTAATAATTCAGAATTTACAGGTTCAATTTTAGCATTATCAGATACAATTAATTCATTTTTTTTAAGGAATTTAAAGTAATTAGGTAATTGGTCCTTAACTAATGGATTCTCATTAATAAATAAATTTTTTACCTTTTGATATGAAAGAAGAGATACTAATTTAGTTTGATTATTTTCAAATAACCAAGCATTACATCGACTGCAGTCGAGCGCTTTTGAGGAATTTGCTAAAATTTCTTGAGTAAAGTTTATTATTTCTCCTTCAAGTAAATTGGCGCTTTTGGAAAGTTCCTCTATTGTTTCTAAATAGTTTTGCATCAATCAAATATAACCAAAACTTTAAAAAACAAATGTTAACCCCACCTATTATCTACTCCATTGCTTAAATAACACTTAGGTTGATTCAAAATCAGTTTTCACGAAGAATGTGAGTCATTTTCTAATGAAAACAATTTCTTCTCAAATAAATCTCGAATTAATCTTTGAGAAGCATTTGAAAGCGACTATATTTATATATTTACTTAATTACATCAATCTGCTCAATAAATGCGTTACATTCTAGCATTAGATCAAGGAACAACAAGTGCGAGAGCTATTATATTCGATGAAAATGGAAGCGCAATTGGCAGTGCACAAAAAGAATTTCCGCAGATTTACCCGAAACCAGGTTGGGTAGAACATGATCCAGAAGTAATTTGGAAAACGCAGTACGAAATGCTTGAAGAGGTTTGCACAAAGAACAATATTTCAGCACATGATATTGCTGCGATCGGAATTACGACTCAGCGAGAAACAACAGTAATTTGGGATAAAAATACAGGGAAACCAATCTACAATGCGATAGTTTGGCAAGATAAACGAACTGCACCGATTTGCGAAGACCTTAAAAATGATGGGCTCGAAGCTTATGTAAGAAAGGCAACTGGACTTGTTATTGATGCATATTTTTCTGGAACTAAAGTGAAATGGCTACTCGACAATGTTGAGGGAGCCAGAGAAAGAGCAGAACAAGGAGACTTACTCTTTGGCACAATTGATACATGGTTAATCTGGAAACTAACCAATGGAAAAGAACATGCGACCGATTATAGTAATGCATCACGTACAATGCTGTACAATATTCGGTCACTAGAATGGGATAAAAAGCTCTTAGAAGCGTTAAATATTCCTAAAAATATTTTACCAAAAGTAAAAAACTCTTCAGGAAGCTTTGGTCATGCATTAATAAATGAGGTAGAGGTTCCAATTTTAGGAGTTGCAGGTGATCAACAAGCTGCATTATTTGGACAATTGTGTTTCGACCCAGGAACGGCAAAAAACACTTATGGAACGGGGTGTTTTATGCTAATGAATACTGGAACAGAACAGTTTGTTTCAAAATCTGGATTACTCACGACTATCGCTTGGGGAATAGATGGGGAAATAAGCTATGCCCTCGAAGGAAGCGTATTTATTGCAGGATCTGCCATTCAATGGCTACGAGATGGTTTAGGCTTGATTGAAACTGCAGCTGATTCAGAAAAGATTGCTTCTGAAGTAATAAATTCTGAAGAAGTATACGTAGTTCCTGCATTTGTCGGTCTTGGCGCACCCTACTGGGACATGTATGCCCGAGGAGGGGTATTCGGATTAACACAAGATACAGGTAAAGCACATTTGGTAAAAGCGACACTTGATGCATTGGCCTACCAAACAAAAGATGTATTACTAGCAATGGAAAAAGATACAGAAATCAAGCTCACCAAACTAAAAGTGGACGGCGGAGCATCTGCAAATAATCTATTAATGCAGTTTCAGGCAGATATACTAAATGTTCCCATTGAACGACCAAAAGAGATTGAGTCAACAGCTATGGGAGTAGCATATTTGGCAGGAATAGCGGCAGGAATTTGGAGCGAGGAAAAGCTTCGAGAAACAAAACAATTGGATAGAACTTTCCTTCCTGAAATGGAAGAAGAAGATAGAAATAAGCTATACCGAGGATGGAAAAAAGCTGTGTCACGTTGCATGGATTGGATTGATCACAATTAAAAAAAAACGAATGGCTTACCCCTCAAATCGGAGAAAAGAAATCTTAAACGAATTTTCAAAGAAGAAATACGACATCGTGGTCATTGGTGGAGGCATTACTGGGGCAGGCATTGCGCTTGATGCAGTTTCGCGAGGGTTTTCCGTAGCTTTGGTTGAAAAACAAGATTTTGCTGCAGGAACAAGTAGTCGATCCACCAAGTTAATTCACGGTGGATTACGTTATTTGAAGAATTTTGAAATCAAAATTGTACGTGAAACAGGACTAGAAAGAGCTATTGCATATAAGAATGCACCTCACTTGGTTCGACCTGAAAAAATGCTACTCCCATTGATTGAAAACGGAACGTATGGAAGATTGGCAACTTCATTTGGATTGTGGTTGTACGATGTTCTTGCCGGAGTCAAAGGCGTAGATAAACGAAAGATGTTGGGTCGAGATCAAACACTTAAAATGGAGCCTTTAGTTCGTGATGATATTATCAAAGGTTCAGGATATTATGCTGAATATCGAACGGATGATGCTCGATTGACGCTTGAAGTCTTGAAAACTGCTAAACAAAAAGGAGCTGAGGTTGTCAATTATACGACCGTTGATGAATTACTATACAAGAATGGTAAAATCGTTGGGGTGAAGTGTCAGGATGGCATCAATCAAAATAAATTTGAGATTAAATCTGATTTTGTGGTGAATGCTACCGGGCCTTGGGTAGATGAACTTCGCGAGAAAGACAACTCGTGTAAAGGAAAACGGTTACACCTCACAAAAGGAGTTCACATTGTCGTTCCGAAGGAAAAACTTGACTTAAAACAATCGGTTTATTTCGATGTAGATGATGGAAGAATGATCTTCGCCATTCCACGTCAAAATAGTACTTATCTTGGTACAACAGACACCAATTACAAAGGAGACACCCAAAGACCAGAGGTATCTCTCGAGGATGTGAATTATATTCTATCTGCTACCAATAATATGTTCCCAGAAGTAAAACTAAGCTCTGATGATGTAATTTCATCATGGGCTGGATTACGTCCATTGATCCACGAAGATGGAAAAGATCCATCTGCGATCTCCCGAACAGACGAATTATTCGAATCTGAAACTGGATTGATCACAATCGCTGGAGGAAAGCTCACAGGATATCGATTAATGGCAAAGAAAGTACTTCGCTTCATCTGCGATAAAAAGAAAATAAGACGCAAGTGTAAAACACGTAGAATTCGATTGTCTGGGGGTGAATTTGACAGCCCGAAGCAACTTCTTACTTATAAAATGGCGATTATTGAAAAACTTGCTACATTAAATCTTCCTGAAGCTGATGCAGAATATCTTGTTCATAATTATGGCAAACAAACAGATCACATTCTAGCAATTTATCAAGAACAAAAGGAAAGAAAATTAGTGGAGGCAGAAGCATTGTTTGCTTTAAAATACGATGGTGTATGCTACCTGAATGATTTCTATATTCGCCGAACAGGAAAGATGTATTTCGCGCCGCAAACAATCAAAGGTGATTTAGATGTTGTTGCAGCAGTTTTCGCAGCTGTCTTAGGATGGGATGAAGAAAAAGTAGCACAAGAGAAGAAGTCTGTGGTTGATGAAATAGTCCGCGTTGTAACGTTTAAATAGTAGATGGTAGATTTCCCAAAAGAATATCAGTCAACTGATTACCAAACAATGTCTAAAAAACCTATATTTAACATATATGCTATCCCTATCAATAATACAAAAAAATGAAATCAGCCTTCAAACCCTTCATAAATAGATGGATGATCGAGAACCCAAAAGCGGTTATCAACATCCTACATGGAATGTCAGAACATGGAGAACGTTACGAGCATTTTGCAAAAGCACTTAATAAAGAAGGGTATTCTGTTGTGAGTGGAGACATTAGAGGGCACGGAAAAACGGCTGGTAAAATTGAAAATGTCGGATTCTTTTCTGAAAATGATGGGTGGAATCTCGTCACACAAGACGCCATTCAGCTCACTCAATCAATCAAGAAAGAAACAGGAGTTCCTGTGTATATTTTCGGGCACAGTATGGGTTCATTTATCGCGAGAACAGTTGCGTTTAAAGCGCCTGGACTTGCAGATGGTTATCTTCTATCGGCAACTATTAAACATCCAGGATGGAAAGGTTACGTCGGAAAACCAATGGCGAAATTGAACGGATTCATTTTTGGCAAAAAGAAACGCTCCAAATTTCTAACGAAGACTGCATTTCAAGGCTTCAGTAAACGAATCAAAGACAAGCGAACAGGTCAAGATTGGCTAACACGCGACACCTCATTAGTTGAAAAATACATCAACGACCCCTATTGCATGCAGGATTTTACCAATCAATTTTTCTTTGACCTTTCTTCGGGAGTCTTAGGTATGTGTAAACAAAAGAATATAAACAAGGTAAACAAGGAAACACCTGTTTACATTTTTGCGGGAGACATGGATCCTGCAGGGCAATATGGAGCAGGACCAAAGGATACTTATAAAAAATATAAAACTGCCGGAAGCAAAGACGTTGAATTGAAAATATACAAAGGCGGACGACATGAAATGCTCAACGAGACAAATCGAGATGAAGTGTATGCTGATATTATTGCTTGGTTGAGGAAGAGAAGTACATAGAATTTTCAATTTGTCAATTCTCCTCTGTTTAGAATATTCCTTTGCTTTCTCATAATAAAACGAAGCCAATCGCACTACCGAAGAGTTAAACCTTTTTTTGTAAACAAAATAGAACCAATGATGAAAGCTTGTCTTATTATTACATTACTTTTAGGTCAGATGTCGACCTTTGCTCAAAACACAATAATGATTGTTGGTCACCGCGGTTGCCGAGGATACATGCCGGAAAACACAATAGCTGGTTTTCAAAGAGCCATTGATGATGGAGTCGATGGAATTGAATGGGATGTTGTTGTAAACGGTGAGGGCCAACTTGTTGTCTCACATGAACCCTATTTTCATAAGGACTTTTGCCTGGATCGAGAAAAAAATGACATTAAGGACGAAAGTCTTTACAATATCTATAAGATGACTCAATCCGAAATTGAAGCCTTTGATTGCGGTTCTAAAATTCATAAAAAATTTACTAAACAGAGAAAAGAAAAAGCGACCAAACCCCTTTTAAAAGAGCTTGTGGAGCAATTGCCTCAAATCAAAAGAAAACGTATCTTTTTTGAAATAAAATCAGATGAGCCCGAATACGGTATTTCGCAGCCATATCCTGCAGAATACGCCACACTAATCCTTAAGGAAGTGAAAAAATATCGTCTGAAAAATGTTTTGTACATGAGCTTTGACCAAAATATACTGGAAGAGTTGAATAAAACTAATCCATCTCTTAAACTTGTTTACCTGAGTAACAAAAAAAATCTAAAAAAAGATTTGAAACTATTACCATTTAAACCTTATGCTCTAGGACTTTATTACCCTACGCTCAATGCAAAAAAAGTGAAATTTTTTCGTAAACAAAAAATAGGAATCTATGCCTGGACTGTTAACGATTCCAAAGCAGCAGAAAAAATGATTGATCTGGGCATCGATGCTATCATTACCGATTATCCCGAAGCGATTATTGGAGTCCGAGGATCTTATTCCTCTAAACCAAAAAAAAAATAGAGCTATATTTACTCAATGTCTGAATCCATTTGGTTTAGCTGAAAGGATTCTATGATACTAAATTCAATACTCCTAATATTACAGCTGATTTTTTTAGTTAATTCTCATTAATATTAAATAGACCCGGTCAGATTAATAGACAAATGCTTTCATAATGATTAGGTTCATTAACCAAGCGCATATAAAGTATTTAATTAAACCATTTTTTAACTCTGCCCTCTTAAAAAATAAGCTTGAAATCTTGGCTTTTTTAAAAAAAATATAGGAGGTGATAAACAAACCGAAATTTATAGTCAAATGTCAACATTATTAACTATTTTTATTTACTAAAACTTTAAATCAGATTGCTTAAACGCTACAATTAATTAAACAATATAGATATGTATGAACTAGTATACAGCTCAGTAGCCAGAAACAATTTAGAGCTGTCTGATGTTTATGAAATTTTAGAAAAATCTAATAAAATCAACGCTGTAACTGAAATTACAGGATGTCTTTTATACCACAAAGGACAGTTTACTCAAATTTTGGAAGGAAGCGAAGAAAAAATACAAGAGTTATACTCAAGAATTGAGCAAGACCAGCGCCATTTTGATTTGAAGTTATTGTATGCTGGCCATAAAAATGAAAGAATATTCGATAATTGGACCATGGCTTTTATGGAACTTGATAATATTCAATTAGGGGATATCTCAGATCCTTTTTTTGAGAATAATTTACTGCTTTTCTCTGAATTAACAGACAAACCTACTCATGCAGTTAAGTTATTTTGGGAAAAAGTGAGACAAATCATCATGGAGTCAAACTCAGAATAATAGCTTTACAAAATTAAAACAGTCGTTTATTCAAATTGAAGGTAGCATAATATGAAATACATATTATATATTCTTAAAGCATATTTCTTTCTTGCTTATAAAATTTATTGGCTAAACAAAATTTATACTAATAGACTCTTTAAGGAATTAAATAAAATTCCAACCATCGAGAACAGCTCCTTATCAAAGAATTTAAGAAAACGAATAATGTTTTATACTTCTCAATGTTATATGTCTGCGAGTTGGACGTGTGCATTAAGAGGAGAGCAATTAACTCAAAGAGAGAAAAAGAACGTTATTTACTTAGGCGCGATTACTCCCATTCTTGATGATCTTACAGATACCTTAAAACTTACTTCTACTGAAATATCATACTTACTAAAAAATAAGAAAGGTGAAGAAAGACCTGAATTAAAAATAGCCAGATATTTGTATGAACAACTACTGAGTATGCATAATAAATCCTTTAATGATGTATTTCAAGAAGCATTAATTGCCCAAGATGCAAGTTTGCAGCAGCTTGAAGAAAGAAGTCTCAACGAAAATGAATTAAAAAAAATAGCTCTTGATAAGGGAGGCATGTTTACATTATTATATAGAACAGTTTTGGAAACTCCATTAAAAAAAGGCGAAAAAGATGCACTCATTACTTTAGGCTATGTTTTGCAGCAAATAAATGATATGTTCGATATTTACAAGGACTATATAAACAAACAACAAACACTATTCACTAATTCAAAAAACATAACTATAAACTACTTTGACTATAAATCAAACCTAAGTAAATTAATATTCCAATTTGAAAAATTAGATTTTGAAAAAAAGAATATTGAAAAATGTTTGGTCGAAATCTCAACGATTACAAGTAGAGGAATGGTCTGCTTAAATCAATTGTTAACACTCCAAAAAAATGAATCTGAGTTTGATATTAAAAAATACACAAGAAAACAACTGATTTGTGACATGGAAAAAGTAAATAATATAAAGAAATCATTATTCTACAGCGTGTCTTTTTATCATCAAATAAAAGCTGCTAACAAAAAATAAACAGCGTTTATTAAAAATTTAATAATTTGTTTTTCTATTTGACCATAACCTCCTCATTCAAGAGTAATAATAAATGTCCGGCAGACCAAGAGAAATGATGTGCATTTAAACCTTCTCCAGTTCTCGGGTCATAATTTTCTCTAATGGAAACATTAGCATCCATTAATCCGGCAGCATTCTTATACAGTTTTTCACGCATTGAATTTGCTTCCTCTATATAACCATAGTTGCGCATACCAACCAAAGCAAAATAGGCCTGATCTAACCAAACTGGGCCTCTCCAATATCCATCTTTAGGATTAAATTTTGGGTGAGCGGCATCTAAGGTTGGGAATGGACAATGCGTATTGAAATGATTAGTATCAGTAATTACTTTTACAACATCTTCAGCTTGTCGTTCAGCGGCGATCTTTGCCCATAATACAATCCAAGCTTCTGGTCCGAGCACCTTTATTAACTCATTCTTTGTCGTATTGAAATCGTAAAAATAATGCGTCTCTTCATCGTAAAAAAGAGTACGGATGAAGCCTCCTAATTCTTTCATCTCCACTTCCATTTCTGGCATTTTCTTACCAACACTTTCTGATAGCTTTAATAGATCTGACTTTTCTGCATAAAGATAAGCGTTCAAGTCAACGCTTTCTTGATCTAGAGACCACGCTGACAGATTATTTTGCTCCATCTTAGCATCATCGAACCGAACAGCGTTGTCCATTCCACTTTCCCAAGCTGCTGCAATCCTTGTGCCATCTGTTGATCCATATTCACACAATCCATTGTTATTGTGATCTCGATTTTCATACCACCATTCATGATACCGCAATAATTTAGGCAGCATCTCTTTTACAAAAGCGGTATCGCCTGTACGATTGTATACTTCGTAAACTGACCATGAAGCCAAAGGTGGTTTTGTATTTCGCCAGTTATGTCCGTTCAGAAGTGTGTCTCTAAAAACAGCGTCTGCAATCATTCCATGCTCATCTTGAAAATCAAACATTGCACGAATTTGGTTCTTTGCCATCTCAGGTTCAAAGGTTGAAAAGGCCACAGCATGCTTCCATGAGTCCCACGCCCAAAATCCATTGAAATATCCTTGATGATATGATGGAAATACACCTGAATGTAATAACTCGCCTGAAGGAATTCGGTAGTTGTTTACTAATGTTTGAATGCATTTGGCTGCCAAGAGCTGTTTATCTTTACTCAAATTTCTATATGGATGCATGTAGGTTTTCCAACGTTCTTTATTCGCGATGAATAGATCCTCAATTCCTCTATCATTGAATAATAACACCTCATCATTCTCGAAAAAATGGCTAATTATACAATAACGCTTAGTAGTAGAGTTGGCAGAAATCTTTTCTGAAAAAAGCACTTTATTATTTTTGAATATTGATTTACCTGTGATTCTTATTAATAGGTGACTGTTCGCGCAGCCGTAACTAAAGCTTGAAGTATTACCTTCTATTAATCGCTCTCCGCCTAACTGACCCTCGAAATTTAGCATTAAAAATTTATCCGTCTTATTGGTAAAAGAAAATTCTACTAGCACAGATTCACTATTCCCAAATATTGTTTTCGTGGTTATAGAGAATTCGGCATTATCCCCAAATTGCAAAAGCCGACCGCCCTGATATATATTCGTAATTTTTGAGTTGAATTCATCACAGTTGAATGTGACTAATGGCTCATTTGGAATATATCCCATACTATCAGACAACATCCAAGGAGCATCTAGGCCAAAACTTTGTTCTTGGTTCTTAACGCCAAACCATGAACCATTGTCAAAAAAGTAATCGGGTAAAATTGACGGAAAATTTCCCTCCTGCGATTCACTTTGAGCGTAGGGATTTAATCCGGAAAGAAGGGAACATGTTACCAGCAAAAGGTAACGTATCAAGATATTAAAATATGACATAAGCTAAAGGTACATTTATTAAGATTAAATCAATGGTCAACGAAATGGAAAACCAATTACATTTTAATCTACTTTCCTGTTAGTTAGATATTCTCTCTCAATCAACTTGGTGCATTCCATAATACTTATAACACTAACTATATTCCATTATTTATATCTCGCTTCGAATGATAAATCATTCAAGCTTGTAAGTATCTTTTCTAAATTAATTTTATCTTTAATCTAGCGAAACAAGCAATCGTTTAAACGTTAGCAAACATTTTAACATGAAATTTAAATTATTAATAGCTTCTGCATTTCTTGCAATACAAAGTCATTCTCAAAACATTGATAGCTTGTTGTCAGCATTGTATTTTAACAACGGGCCAACAGTATTAGATTCAAGCGGGTTTAATTTCGATTTAGTCTATACTCCTACTTCAACTTATTGGGCAATTGATAGTTTTCCAGAAACTGTTGTTTTTAATGCAGAGCTTTCATATAATAACCCCTTAGATCCAACTGAATCGTATCAAATAAGAATTGGGAAAGGTGGTCAATTGTATTCCTTCAGAAGCTCATTCGGTGAATCTGTCCCGCCTCAATGGAGACCTTTAGGTTGGACTCAACCTACCTATGGTGGTGGAACATCTTATGCCCCATGGGTGGATGAAGTTTGGCAAATAGTTTGTGTTGATGGAGCACTGAATAATCCGCCAGATTCCGCCTATTTTATTCATCAATCGGGAGTTTATTTAAAAACTCCAAGTCAAACTCAGCCATTTTACTCTCCAATAGTTGCCGAATATTACAATCCTGCTAAGATGTCTTACTCAATTGTGAACTGGGGACAACAAGCACATACGGACGACCTCCAGAACATTGGGCACACGTCTAGTTTATTGTACTATACTTCATACAGTAACAAAGGAAATGGTATTATTCAGGTGGACAACATGATTTATAATTTTGGGCAAGACAATATTAACTTTCTAAATATGCCTTGGGGGGGCGTCCGGAATTCTAACCTCGATAATTTCTTCATTTCAACTCCAACTAATAATTACAATCTATCACCAGGTCTATATGGACAAACACCTGTAGTGCAAACAGCAAGTACTGGAGGCTGGGTAGCATGGTCAAATGACACATTGGGAAATACACCTGCTTTAGGCATGGTTCATCCTGTAACCACAAATACAAACAACAATGTATTTCGCTATGGTGATGCAGGTGATTTGAATGCCGCTTGGAATGAAAGAGACTATCACGTGTTCGAGATGATAAGATTTCCTGCCGTTGGACAGTTGGGCTTTGGAAAGTCGATGAGTTTTAGATATTTCTACGTGCTCGGTGCAAATGTTGATTCAGTAAAAAATACAATTCTGACAGAGAGTTTAGTATCCAACTCCCTTGACACTGCTTATATACCAGCTGCAAGTACTGTCGATTCTGTTCGATACCTTTTTCAGCAAACTCTGAATACGATTACCGCAACTATTTCTAGCGGAAATAGTGGTTTGATGCTAAGAACTAGCCCTTATCTCAATAGTTATCCTTTGTTTAAAATAACAGGTGCGATGAATGATGATGTTATTAGCTCAGATCCATACTTTTTTTCGCCTGATGCATATGATGGCTCTACTATCTCTACTAAACTGCTTGGTTTTCTAGATAATCCGAGCAGTGTATCAATTATAAATGATACAATTTGTGCGGGTGAAAGCTACTTGTTTTCTGATAGCTCATTTCAACTAGGTCTTTCTAACGATACGATTCATATATCTACTTTGTCTTCTTCTCAATCTGGATTGGATAGCATAATCATCACCAATCTAATGGTTTCATCTGTGAATATAGGAGTTACGCAAACAGAGAACACTTTATCAAGCGATTTCGGAGGATTAGCTTATCAGTGGCTTGATTGCGACAATTTATATGATCCAATTTCAGGAGCAACGAATCAGGTTTATTTACCTAACATCAATGGAAACTATGCTGCTGAAATCACTCAGGGTAATTGTATTGATACAACCATTTGCTATTCTATTGCAAATTTAGGCCTTATTCAAAATGATTTTGGCAGTGGACTTTTGATCTATCCCAACCCATCTGAAGGTAATTTCTCTATCGAATTGGGCGTAAATTATGAAGATGTAAGCATTCGCATAACAGATTTAAATGGCAGACTAATTCAAAATAACAAATATAATAGTGGTCAATTACTTGATCTAAAATTTGAAGAAACTAACGGCGTATATTTAATAATTATCGAAGCAGAAGGCAAAAAAGCTGTAATACGATTCATAAAAGAATAATTTGAATAAAATTTATCTTTAGGCTAATTGTTTGTGGTGAAGTATTTCTCTCTTGCCGGGTAATCAAGGTTTTATGTCAGTTATGGAGAATTTTTCTAACTTTGATTATGAGACTATTAAAGAAACAAGTAGACGACTTTTTGATTTATGAAAATGTAGAGCTGTCAATCCTTGTGGCTATACGAATGGAGGATCAAAAAAAGATTAAAAAATACTGGAAGTCTAAAGACAAATCTGCTGTTGAAGCTACAATTTCAGGCTTTCCTTTTATTCAAACTGAGGAACAAGAATCATTAAAAATTGAATTCTCCAAAAAGCAAGAATATGAAATAGTGAATTTAAAAAAGTTTAATTAGCTCGAGTTTAACTCCAGTTGAATGGTAATATAATTTTAACAAAACCTAATGTAAGACTTAAAACAAATCTGATTAATGTATATTGCGAATCTATTCAAAGGCGAAATTATGGAAGACAATAAAATACTAAATTATATTTCAGATGTATTAGAAAAAATGCCAACTAGCTGGTTGAGTCTTACAACGCATCGACTAGATCTTTATGATGAAAATTTGGCCAAAACTCAATTCTTAGAAGAGTTTGAAGCTTTATTTAATCATAATATTTCTGAACCTTCAGTACTTAGTGAATTACCCACTGCTTTCGATTATATTCGATTAGGTCATCCATTATCTTGTATCTTAGAGTGGGCAATTGCTAACTTAAATAAGCTAGAAGCAAATAATGTAATCAGTTTTTCATCAAAGACAGTTCCTATTTTAGCAATTCTAAGAAAAAACTTATTAGATAATAAAAACACCCAAATCATTTATACAGGAGAATTACCAGATTTTTTCGATGTTGAAATACTAAGGAGTATTTATGGCTATAAATTTGAGCTAAATAATCTAGCGAAAACAAAAGAGATTACCCCGTTTAGTGGCAGTACCATTCTCATTTCACAACAAGATGAAATTGGTGATTTCGATCTCACCCCAAATATTGACTTTTTTATTAATATTCATTCACACCTGGGAAGTGTTTTATCAGTTAATGGTAAACAAAATGAAAGTTATATCTCAGAAATTCAGCATGTCCGAAGAAGAGAGACAATTGCAATGACGCCAGCCAATTCTCTTACTGCCTTAGAGTTTATTATAGATAGGTCTACTTCTGACAAAAAAAACAGTAATATCGAGACAAACAAAACACTTGTTCTAGATTCAATTGCAGCTATTACTGGTACAAATACGAAAGCGTTAGTTGCCTCTAGTGGACTTTCTATTCAATATGCAATTTTAATGGGACTAGTTCACGATGCATTTGAAAAACATAAAGGTAAAGCAATCAAAATTGTAGTGCCTCCAAATTGTTACGGTGGAACAAATGACCAAGCAAGAAGAGTTGCTGCTTGTATTGATAATGTTGAAGTATTGGATTTACCAGTTGATGGTGATAACGATATGATTCAAAGTATTGAGATAGTTTTAGATAAAATTGCTGCCGAAAATGCTATCCCTTACATAATCGCTGAAATCCCAACTAACCCTAGAGTTGAAGTTCCAGATCTTAAACAATTAAGAGATGTTTTAAGTGTATCCCGTAAAACTGCTACTGGTGAAATTGCTATCGATCCGGTTTTTATTTTAGATCAAACATTTTGTCCAAATGTGCTCTTTTTAGGAGATGATGAAATTCTCTCAACGGTTAGAACTATTTCATTTGCTAGTGGCTCGAAATTTCCTAGTGGTGGGCAATGTACTGCAGGATATTGTGTCGGAAATAAAAAAACGGATGGTTTGATGGAAAAAATAGAATTGCATCTGAACCTTTGCGATAATGAAGCCACAAATCTTCAATATGAAATACTAGGAAAACAAATGCCTTCAATGAATAAAAGAATTCATACTGCTTATAAGAACACACGTGATTTTGTAAACTTCATCAAGGATACTTTACCAGAAGCGAAAATCAATTTTGTATCGGAAGAATTGGCACAGCAAGGATTTACCCCTTCGGTATTTTCATTAGACCTTCCCACGAAAGGAAATACAGATGAAGAAAGAGAAGCTTATAAAAGAGAGTTGAATTTGAAATTAATCAATTTAATGATCACAGAAATTCCTCATCAAAGTAAGTACTGTGTGAGTTATGGGCAGTTAAATGGATGTTATTGGACAATTCCCGCAACATCTACGCAAGGAACTACTAAAGAAGGCGATAAAGATTATATTGCACGTGTAGCCCTTTCTCCCAATATGAATCTTGGGCTCCATGAAAAAGTTTTTTTAAAATTTGTTGAAAGCATTTAACTTTAAGGTCAATAGATTAATATTGAAGCAATAAGAAACTATAATTCACTTTTTAAAAAAAAATAGCCAATGAATTATCATGAGATTATTTATGTAGCGTTGTGCCAATTTAATGGTTCAATTATTGCAAAGCATAAAACTAGATAACCCAAATAAAAACAATATGAAAAAAGTAATTTACCTCACATGCAGTATGATCCTGTTCTCGATATCTACTTCAATGGCTCAATTTGACAAACTCAAAAAAACTGTAGGTGAAAAGATAGAATCAACAAAATCATCTTCAGCAGGATTGAGCCAGGAAGAAGTTGGCTCTGGACTGAAAGAAGCGCTATCAAGAGGAGTAGAAAAAGGAGTAGATCAAATTTCAAAACCAGATGGCTTTCTTAAAGATCTTTCAATAAAAATTCCATTGCCTGAGGAAGCAAACAAAGTTGAATCCAAATTACGTAGCATTGGTCAAGGTAAGCGTGTTGATGAGACTATTGAGTCAATTAATAGAGCTGCCGAAGATGCAGCTTCTGCTGCAAAAGATATTTTTTTAGTGGCCATTAAAGGAATGACTATTGATGATGCCATGAGTATTCTTCGTGGTGAGGATAATGCGGCAACTAAGTTTCTCGATAATTCAACTCGATCTGATTTAACAATTAAATTTGAGCCAATCGTAAAAATTTCATTGGACAAAGTAGGTGCTACAAAAAACTGGGATTTAATTTTTTCTACCTACAACAAATTACCATTTGTACAAAAAGTAAACCCTGATCTTGTTGAATATGCCACTGGTAAAGCTATTGACGGACTGTTCATTCAAATTGCAAAAGAAGAATTAAAAATCCGACAGGATCCTGCTGCACGTGTATCAGACCTCTTGAAAAAAGTGTTTGGTTAAATCTATAAACACACAGAACATAAATAAACAGCTTTCAAAATGATTTGTCTTCGACTAGTCTAACCAAGCAGAGATTTTAGAAGAAACTTTCCCAAGATATGTATCACCAGCTTCAGCTAATAAAACGAAGGGATACATTGTAATCTTTGCTTTAACTCTAGACCTGTTTCTGAATGGAAAGATTATACCTATAAGCATACAGTAAACCATAATTGGTGTTCGTTTTTCTAATATTAATTAATTCTTTTTAATTAATCAAAAACATCATCATTTCTACAGAAATAAATAACTATTTTAACGAAATATTTTACTAACCACCAAACATTAGTATTACTAATTCAAGCATGGAAAACTCACCCGAATATCTATCGATCAAAAAAATACTAGTAGCAAACCGAGGCGAAATTGCAATTCGAGTGCTGAGAGCAGCATCAGAATTAGGAATTAGAACAGTTGCTATATTCACACATGAAGATCGATATTCATTGCATAAGTTTAAATCCGATGAAGCTTATCAAATTGGCAGAGACGATGAGCCCTTAAAGCCTTATCTCGATATTGATACAATTGTTAGCATGGCAAAAGAAAAAGGGGTAGATGCCATTCATCCTGGATATGGGTTTTTATCTGAAAACGTTGAATTTGCGAAGAAATGTCGAGAAGAAGGTATAAAATTTATAGGACCAACACCAGAGGCAATGGCAATGCTTGGAGACAAAGTTGCTGCAAAGAAAATTGCTATTGAAGTTGGTGTTCCTGTAATTGAAGATAATAACCAAGACCTAACATCCGTTGAAATTGCAAAAGAAGAAGCTTGTAGAATAGGTTTTCCAGTCATGTTGAAAGCTGCTGCAGGAGGTGGAGGAAGAGGAATGCGCGTTATTAGAAATGTTGATGAAGTTTCAAAAGCATTCAACGAGGCAAAAAATGAAGCATTAAGAGCATTTGGAAATGATACCATGTTTATAGAGAAATATGTAGAAAATCCTAAGCACATAGAGGTTCAAATAATGGCAGATGAGCATGGAAATATTGTTCACTTATATGAACGTGATTGTTCCGTTCAGAGAAGGTTTCAAAAAGTTGTTGAAGTCGCTCCTTGCTCATCAATAAAACAAGAGACAAAAGATGCTTTATACAATTATTCACTTGATTTGGCTAAATACGTAAATTATAGTAATGTCGGAACAGTTGAGTTTTTAGTAGATCGTGAAGAAAATATTTACTTCATTGAAGTTAACCCTCGTATTCAAGTAGAGCATACCATAACCGAAGAAATTACAAGTATTGATATTGTGCGGTCGCAAATCGTTATTGCAACTGGAAGAAGATTAGATCATTCTCAGATATTCATTAAAAGTCAGAATGATATAAAATGTCATGGTTTTGCCATACAATGCCGAATTACAACGGAAGATGCTGCCAATGACTTTACACCTGATTACGGAACCATTATTGCCTACAGAAATGCTGCTGGGTTTGGGATTCGCTTGGATGAGGGAAGTTCCTCTCCCGGTACTAAAATTAGTCCATTCTTTGATTCAATGCTTTGTAAGGTTAGCGCTTCTGGAAGAACCCTTCAAGGAGCTTCTCAGAGACTAAACAGAGCTTTGACTGAATTTAGAATAAGAGGTGTGAAAACAAATATTAAGTTTTTACAAAACGTAATATCAAATGAAGTTTTCCAAAATGGAAATGCAACAGTACAGTTTATTGAAAATACGCCAGAGTTATTTGACTTTATACGATCAAAAGATAGAGGTACAAAGCTTTTAAAATATATTGGAGAAACAATTGTTAATGGTAACCCTGATGTTAAGTATGTTGACGAAGGAAAACAATTTATCGAACCAGTAATACCTGATTTTGATCGTTTCGCGCCGTTTCCAGATGGGACAAAACAAAAGTTAGATGAATTAGGACCAGATAAGTTTGCGCAATGGATTCTACACGATAATAAAATTCATTATACAGATACCACATTTAGAGATGCGCATCAATCATTGTTAGCTACTAGAGTGAGAACATTAGACATGCTGAATGTAGCAGATAGATTCGTGAAGAATAATCCACAAATGTTTTCTATGGAAGTCTGGGGAGGGGCCACATTTGATGTTGCCTACCGTTTCCTAAAAGAAAGCCCGTGGAAGCGATTACAGCTTTTTAGAGAACATATGCCTAATACTCTATTGCAAATGCTGATTAGAGGATCTAATGCAGTCGGTTATACAGCATATCCGGACAATCTGATTGAGAAATTCATTGAGAAATCTGCAGAGAATGGGATAGATGTATTTAGAATTTTTGATTCTTTGAATTGGTTAGATGGAATGAAGACAAGCATTAAGGCAGTTCGAGAAAGAACCAATTCTATTGCAGAAGGTTGTATTTGTTATACTGGAGACATATTGGATCCCAATCAAACTAAATATACCCTAGAATATTACGTTGATTTGTCAAAAAGACTGAGAGACGAAGGGATTCATATCCTTGCAATTAAAGATATGGCCGGACTTTTAAAACCATATTCTGCTGAAGTTTTAATTTCTAAATTAAAAGAAGAAATAGATATCCCAATTCATCTGCATACACACGACACATCTGGCTTGCAAGTGGCAACTTATTTAAAAGCTGTAGAAGCAGGGGTTGACATTATAGATGTTTCGTTGGCATCTATGTCTGGATTAACTTCTCAACCTAACTTCAATTCAGTAGTTAAAATGCTAGAAGGAACGGATAGAGCGAGAGAGATGAATGTAGATTCATTAAATGAATTTTCTAACTATTGGGAATCTGTAAGGGAATACTACTACCCTTTCGAGTCAGGTTTAAAAGCAGGTACAGCGCAAATATTTGATCATGAAATACCAGGTGGTCAGTATTCAAATTTGCGCCCGCAAGCTCGAGGTTTAGGCTTAGAACACAAGTTCGAAACCATCAAAAAAAATTATCAAGATGTAAATACACTATTCGGTGATTTAGTCAAGGTTACGCCTTCAAGTAAAGTCGTAGGTGATATGGCTATGTTCTTAACAGCTAACGATATAACAACAAAAGATGTAAAAGAAAAAGGAGATGAGCTATCTTTTCCAGATTCTGTAAAAGCATTGTTTAGAGGAGATTTAGGGCAGGCTTATGGAGGTTTTCCTGTAGATATTTCTAAAATGGTTTTAAAAGGAGAAGAACCCTATACTAATAAACCAAATGAACAGTTGGAGCCAATTGATTTTGAAAAAGAATTCAAGGCTTTCCAAAAAGAATACAGTAAAGATTGTAATGAGCTAGATTTTATAAGTTATAAGCTCTACCCCGAAGTATTTAAAACTTATTATTTAGAATTCCAGAAGTATGGAGACTTATTTCCTCTTCCTACCAAAACATTCTTTTTTGGATTAAAAAATAATGAAGAAATTATTGTAAAATTAGGTCACGGTCAGTCTATTCAAGTTCAGCTATTATATGTTACTGAGCCAAATGAAGATGGCTTTAGAAGTGTATTTTTTAATTTCAATGGTACAACTAGGGTTATTGAAGTCAAAGACAACAGTGTGAAAACGGATAAAGTCGCTCATAAAAAAGCTGAGAGTGAAAAGGATATTGGAGCACCACTTCAAGGAAGACTTTCTTCAGTTGTTGTAAAAGCAGGTGATCTAATTAAAAAAAACGAGCCTCTATTTATTATTGAAGCAATGAAAATGGAGAGTACAGTTACCTCCCCTTTTGAAGGGAAAGTAAAGAAGATTCATTTAAATGGTGGAGTAATGGTCCAACAAGATGATCTGGTCGTTGAGTTTGAGTAGGCTACTTTTAGTTCACATAGTCAAAACTATAACTCCACTTAATCCAATAAAAGTTTTTAAATTTATCAGAGTTTACTTTTGCATTGCTTCTTCCACTAATCAAAAAGGTATTGATAATTTCATCTGAAATTTTACTCAGATGAACGAAAAAACATGGTAAAAAAAATAAAGAGAAGTTTATTAAACTAATTGCCAAGAATTATAAAGAAAAAAACTGGTAATAATAAAATTTATAGAGCAACCGGTCGTTTAACATTGTGTATTGATTTATAAATAATTGTTCCAACAAAATAGAAAGAGAGTATGAAGGGAATAGACTTTGATTTTGGAAAAGGCTTTACATTCAGTAAACACGTCCCCGAAGATGTTGAACATTTTGATCGGGTATTTGATATTTTTAAAGATCTTCTCACGCATACTTCTGGAGACATAGATGAAGCTTTCAATTGGTTAGAAACACTTGACAAAGAATACGATATTTTCAATGATGAATATTCACTGCAAGATTTCGAGGAAGATCTAAGGAAGCGTGGATACATCAAAGAAGAAATTGACCCGGAGGATGGGAATTCGGGGAAAGGGAAAGGTAAAAAAATATTGACGGCCAAATTAGAGTCTGCATTGCGGCAATATGCTTTGGACCAAATTTTTGGCAAACTAAAAAAGAGTGGTTTAGGTAATCATCGTACTACTAAAGTAGGTGTAGGAGATGAACGTGATGGGGAGAATCGAGCATTTCAATACGGAGATGATTTGTCAACCGTTAATATGACCGAAAGCTTAAAAAATGCACAAATCAACCACGGAATTTCTGACTTACGCTTAACCGAAAATGATTTAATTGTTGAAGAATCGAAGCACAAATCACAAATGAGCACTGTCTTAATGATTGACATTAGTCATTCAATGATTTTATATGGAGAAGATCGTATTACCCCCGCGAAAAAAGTCGCCATGGCATTAGTTGAATTGATCAAGCGCAAATACCCTAAAGATTCTATTGATATCATTGTATTTGGAAATGAAGCATGGCCAATTAAAATTAAAGATTTACCTTATTTGAAAGTAGGCCCTTACCATACCAATACTGTTGCAGGTTTGGATTTAGCTATGGATATCCTTCGCCGTAAACGAAACACCAACAAGCAGATTTTCATGATTACCGATGGAAAACCTAGTTGTATTCGCTTGCCCTCAGGAGAGTTCTACAAGAACAGTAATGGTCTGGATGAAATGATTGTTTCAAAATGCTTAAACAAAGCTGCGCAAGCGAGAAAATTGAAGATTCCAATCACCACATTTATGATTGCACAAGATCCATATCTAAGGCAATTTGTTGAATTATTTACAGCACAAAACCAAGGTAAAGCATTCTTAACAGGATTATCAGGATTAGGAGAAATGATTTTTGAAGATTACGAAAAAAACAGAATAAAAAAAATATAACTATAGATGAAAAAAGAAATCACCTTTAAAGAATTGAAAGATCTGGGATATATAGACAAATCAATTAACCAAGAAATTCAAGCTAATTTAATTGCGCGCATCAAAGAAAAAATACCTGTTTTTGAAGGTTTATGGGGTTACGAAGACACGGTGGTGCCACAGCTCAAAAAAGCAATTCTAGCCGGACATCATATTAATCTATTAGGACTGCGTGGTCAAGCAAAAACAAAGATTGCGAGAAGTATGGTTGATCTACTTGATGAATACATGCCAATCGTAAAAGGATCTGAAATAAACGACAGTCCTTTTCAACCCATCTCCAAATTTGCAAGAGACCTAATTACTGATCAAGGAGATAAAACAACGATTGCTTGGGTTCATCGATCTGATCGTTTCTTTGAAAAATTAGCAACTCCAGATGTAAATGTTTCAGATTTAATAGGTGATATAGACCCAATCAAAGCAGCAACTTTAAAATTACCTTATTCTGATGAGCGTGTATTGCACTATGGGATGATTCCCCGCGCAAATCGCTCTATATTTGTGTTGAATGAGCTACCAGACTTACAAGCACGTATTCAAGTATCCTTGTTTAATATATTGCAAGAAGGTGATGTTCAAATACGAGGGTTTCAGTTAAGAATGCCCCTTGATATTCAATTTGTTTTTACGGCTAATCCTGAGGACTATACAAATAGAGGAAGTATTGTTACTCCTTTAAAAGATAGAATTGGTTCACAAATTTTTACACACTACCCAAAATCTATTGCTCTTTCACGCAAAATTACTGAGCAAGAGGCCAAAGTTTCAGCTGCGGACAAATCTGTAATTCGAGTTCCTGACTTGGCAAAAGACCTTTTGGAAGGAGTTGCCTTTGAAGCACGAAACAGCGAATACGTAGATGCTAAAAGTGGTGTAAGTGCTCGTTTAACTATCAGTGCTATGGAAAACCTAATGGCGGCGGCAAAGTTGAGATTAATTGAAACAGGTTCGGAAGCAACAACCATTCGATTGGTGGATTTCATGTCTATTATTCCTTCAATTACTGGAAAAATTGAATTGGTATACGAAGGAGAGCAAGAAGGAGCAGACGGTGTAGCAAAATTACTGATTGACAATGCTGTGATGACACAGTTTGAAAAGATATTCCCTCGAATTCCGAAACTAGAAAAAGAAGGTGTGAAAACTCCTTACACAGATTTGGTTGATTGGTTCGATAATAACTTCGTTGAATTGAACTATACTGATACAGATACTGAATTCTATACTAATCTTAAAAGTGTAGCACCCCTAGTAAAAGTGATTGACGAATATGCATCACAATTAAACGAAGAGGACCAAGCGTTTTGTATGGAGTTCGTTTTATGGGGTTTAACAATCAATAATAAATTGGATAAATCCGAAAATGATACGGCTTACAAATTTGACTCTATAGGCATTAACCAACACTATTATGGAAATAATTAATTTTAAATACTCAAAAAAGTCGATATCATTTTAAAAGGAAACCCAATAAACGATTGATGAATTACCTGAAACAGAAAACATTTCAGTATTATATTGATAGGGTTAAAGGAAAAATAGTTGTTGAATTCTAACCAATAGCTTTTTCTACTATTTTATCATAATGTTCTTGACACTCTTTTAGAAGTGGTCTTAATTTCTTTGGAAAAGGATCTGTTTTAGGCTGATAAGTTAAATAACCTGATGATTGGTGTACATTTTCATACCAATATTTAGCCCAAATTCCATCTTCTTTTCTTGCTCCAGCTTTCCAATTCAGCATAGTACTGTCAAATTCAATCCCTATTTTATTACAAAATAATGTTAGTACTTTTTTAGGGTTGAGTAATATCTTTTTAGAATCCAATACTACATAATTAATGCCTTCTTTCTCGAAATATTCAATGAGTTCTGTATGCAACTCGTAACCTATATCTCCAATCGTAGGGTTGTCAATTACTTTTGCAAATGATGGTATCATTTCTTTTGGATCGCGCGTTAAAATAACATTCACCACATCTTTCATAAAAGAACGATTTAAGCTAAGCAGGTGATGGGTCATATTTTTAAAGAAAACTACTGGTTGATTGTGTTTCCCCATCATCATGTCTAACACTTTTTTTCCATTAATTTCTTGAGTCGCCATGATTTCTTTAGCACCTGGATGATATTTATCTGCTTTGGTATTGTGCAAATAATGAGCGTATAAAGGCTCATCAAAAATAGCTGTATCTGTTCTCTGAGCAAACGAATACATTAGAGTAGTAGATATATTTCGTGGTCCAGACCATAAACAGATGCGCGTTATACCATCTTTCGATTTCATAATTTGTTTATTTCGTCTTCGATTAAATCATGGTATAAACCACTTAATTTCCGAGTGAAATCGCCATATTTTCCCTTTCCAATTACTCTTCCATCAATTTTAGTAACAGGTGTTAAGCCACCAAATGTTCCTGTTACAAAAGCTTCATCTGATCCGTAAACATCAAATAGTGAGAAGTCTTTTTGCCTGCATATAATGTTGTTTTTTTCGCAAGCTTCAATCACTTTGGCTCTAGTAATTCCATTCATGCAGTACTGACCTGTTGAAGTCCAAACTTCGTTGTTTCTGATAATAAAGAAATTAGTAGCATTACAAGTAGAAACAAATCCGTTCGCATCGAGCATTAATGCTTCATCTGCACCTGCTTCAATCGCTTGAAATAAGGCTTGTACTTCATGTAATTTACTATGGCAATTTAAGCGAGGGTCTAAATAATCGGGGGATCCTCTTCTGATGGTGGAAGTAAATAACGTAATGCCTTTTTCTTGACTTTTGGTAGATGCTTTTTTGTGTTCTGCTATGATGACCACATTAGGTCCAGATATTGTTAAACGGGGATCTTGAGATGGTGTTTTTTTAATGCCTCGAGTAATCATTGTTCTTACGTGAACATTGTCGTGCATATCGTTAGCATTGATCGTTTCCCAAATATTTTTGGTAAGTTCTTCTTTTGTAAAAGGAAGTTTCATTCCCACAGCGGCTGAAGCTTCCCACATTCTGTTGAGATGTAAATCCAAGAAAACTAATTTATCGTTGTGTAAACGGAGAGCTTCCCAAATGCCATCACCAACTAAATAACCGCTATCAAAAACAGAAATTTTGGCATCATCTCGATGTAATAACTCTCCATTGATAAAGATTTTAATATTAGCGTTTCTTACGTCTGCCTCAGCATTGTGTGTTCCGTGTATCATTATTCTTATAATTGTACAACGAAGATATTGAATTAATTTAATTGCTGGCTTTGAAAGTTTAATGAAACCGTTTGGGATAAAATACCTAAGCCTAACAACCTTAATGTTTTTTAGAAGTAATATTAAAATTAAGTGTTGTTTGAACTGCTTCTAAGCTGACTGCAATTGATATATAAAATCTAAGCCTTTCTGAACCCCATATCGATAATCCTTACTTATCACATCTGCAGAGTTTGAATAAGTTCCAGCCATCAAGGGCGAATCAGGAGCTATCTGTTTAATGGTTATGTTTTTATGTTTCGAATTGATAAAGTCAATCGCTTGGTTGTATTTCTTGTGATTGTTCTCGAAGCAGGACTGTAATTTTAGATTTGTTCGAAAAGCATATGTTCCAAAATAATCCGTCCATGATTGTGCAACTTTCAAATCAGGGGGACTGGTTCTGATAATTGTGATATCTGTTCCTCCATTCTCAACGGCCCATTTAATAGGTAATGGGTCACTCCATCCACCATCCATATATTCCTTTCCATTAAATTGATGACTACCTTTGGTAACAAAAGGCAAGGTGCAAGATGCGATGATTGAATCTAGCCAAGTTTTTCTATTCGGATTATAATATTCGGCATCTCCAGTTACTTTATTTGTCATTACAACGGATAATTCTTTATTCTTCAATTCTTGCATAGCTTTTTCCATTTCAAATGGAATAAGTGTTTCAGCTACTTGCTTAAAATAATCGACGTCCATTACACCGTTTTCATCAAACATGCGATAATAGCTCATGAAGTCTTTGTCTTCTGCTAACAAGCACATTGCATCAAAACATTTACCATATTGCCCACCCAAAAAATAGGATACTGCAATTGCGCCTCCAGAAACAACGACATAAGAATCAAATGGATTATAGTTCATTGCAATAAAAGCATCTAAAACTCCAGCTGTGAAACCAGTTCTAAAGCCTCCACCTTGAATTATTAAAGTCTTTTTGGACATCCTTTTTAATTTTATAGACCACCTCTGAGATGAGATTACCTTAAAATTAAAAGAATTATAGAATATTTAAACTATTTACTGCGATGAAAAGTAAATATTGATTTTATTCATAGACTAACTAATGGCTGTCATACGAAAAAAGGGATGAAGTAAGATTTGATTGATAATATTAAACTACTTTTATCCTATATTTTGATATACAAAAAAGAGCATGAAAAAAAACATAGAAAAACCTACACCTGAAGCGAAGGCACTTTCGCTTTTTTTAATGGCCTATAAAACGAAAAATCCGATTTACAAAGAGAAATCTAAACGAATGAATAGACTGTGGGATTTAGTAACAATGGATAAATTAAGCAGGGATGAGTATATTGAAGAGGTGCAAAACATGTTAACTGCTTACGGTGGTTATTTAGAAGTTGTAGAAAAAACAGTTAAGTTTTACATTGAAAAAACGGGTGAATGGAAATTACAGGGTAATGATAAATACTGTCTAGACGCTCAGAAAATTGCCGATAAATTATTGAATAAATAGCCGACATATTCAATTATTTTTAATTTATATTAATTAAAAATCATTTTCTAACTCTATAATAAATGATTAAAATTCAAAAAATAAACTTCCCGAAGGATTGTAAAGTCATTAATAATGACTTCTACAATTATGACCCTGTTAATGCGTTCAATAAGATAGATAGTTCAAAATATTTAAACGAAGATTTACTTCAATGTTCATTCCCAGAAGATGACTTGATAATCGATTTAGGATGGTATGGAGATATTATTTCAAACAAAGGAGAATTTAAAATTCAAATAATTAAACTCCAAAACTGGGAGATTCCATTTAACGTTATACATTCAAAATCTACTGAAGAGGTTAAAACTATTTTGACAAAAATTTTACAATACTACACTAGAGCAAAGATTGAAACAGAGAACAACACTGTATAAGGATTATTAAATGTCTTACCATTAATTATACTAAATTTGAAGATTAAACATTATTCAAAATCACCTACACTCCCCTGTTAATTCTCGCTTCGAATGATAAATCATTCAAAATCATACAATTATTCTCACAAATAAAATTACCTTTAATCAAACGCATCGACGAAAAATAGTAACGTTATATGCAATTAGCATAAAAAACAAACTGTTTCATTATTAAAATGAAGCAATACAACAAATAATATGAATTTAAATTTAGCCGTACTTATAGACGGAGACAATATACCTTCTGCTCATGTAAAAGAAATGATGGAAGAAATAGCAAAATACGGAAACCCAACAATTAAAAGAATTTATGGCGATTGGACGAGTCCACATTTGTCAAAATGGAAAAACCTTTTGCTTCAAAATGCAATTACCCCAATTCAACAATACGCATATACGACAGGTAAAAATGCTACAGACTCAGCAATGATTATTGATGCCATGGACATCCTTTATTCTGAAAAAGTAAATGGATTCTGCCTGGTTTCAAGCGATAGTGATTTTACAAAACTAGCTACTCGATTAAGAGAAGCAGGCATGCAGGTTATTGGGATTGGAGAGAAAAAAACACCAACACCATTTATTGTTGCGTGCGATAAATTCATTTATATCGAAATTCTTCGAAAGCAAACTGAAAAGAAAGAGAGTGTTAATCAAAAAGAAAAAACAAAAGAAAGTATAGATAAAATTACGCCCAACGTTATTACACTAATCTCTACTACTATTTCTGATCTATCCGATGAAGATGGATGGGCTTTTCTTGGAGATGTTGGAAGTTTACTTCAAAAAAAACAGCCTAATTTTGATTCAAGAAATTACGGATTTGAAAAATTAACTCCTTTAATTAAATCCATTGGTAAGTTTGAACTAGAGCAAAGAGAAAATACAAAGAGCAAACACAAATTGATTTTTGTAAAGAATAAGTAGACTTTTCTCGCTTATAATTGAACTTGGAAATAATAAATTTCTTCGACTAAATAAAGTTGAATAAACAGATATTATGTATTTTCATAAAAAATAGTATATTTGCATTTCAAATTTATATAATAAGAGTTATGGGTAACGGAACAGTAAAATTTTTCAATAATGCTAAAGGGTTCGGATTTATCGCACCAGAAGCAGGAGACAAGGACGTGTTTGTTCACGCAAATGGTCTAATCGATGAAATCAACGAAGGTGACAAAGTAAGCTACGATGTAGAAGAAGGTCCTAAAGGAAGCAGTGCAATAAACGTTAAAGTAGTTTAATAGACTACTTTAAACTTATTTACTTAAAAGCCTGTCACAATTGACAGGCTTTTTTTTTATTGATAAATATTTAATAAAAATACAATTATACTTTCTTGTCGGTTTTTAAATATAACATTTAGTTTGATGTATCATTGAAATTATTAACATAGTAGTAGTAGTAGTAGTAGTATTAGTATGTTACAAATTGTATTACTTTTGAGTGAAAGCAAGACGATTAATGAAACATCTATAATTGTTTTTCCATTTTGACAAATCAATTCAGTAATAAACTTAGAGTACTTGTTATAGCCGGTATCATAATTCGGTTGGTGATTCTTTTTTTACCATTTGACATGCTCTTTGGCCGTTGGGGATCAGATGACTTATATTATTATTCCCAAATTGCCGGAAAATTTTCAGAGACATATTTCTTCACTTTTAATGGTACAGAACTAACCAATGGATTCCAACCTTTGTTTATGTTCCTACTCCTTCCATTCGGCAAATTATTATTGAATGATATTCACAATACGCTACTGATTACTCTTGGAATAGCGTCAATATTAACGATAATTACCGCTATTCAAATCCCAAAGTTATTTAAGGACTATGGATTGAATCCTCAAGTAGCACTAATTGCAACAGGAATTTTTCTTTTACACCCTAAAATTATAAGTGTCACGTTCAATGGAACAGAAGCTGCATTGTCTTTCTTGATGGTTGTACTTTCTTTTAGAGCATTAAAATGGATTAAACAAAGTCAGCGTCTTTTTTTATCTACGCTTATTTTTAGTGGACTCATCCTAACTCGAATAGACTTTAGCATATTGCTCTTCTTTCTTTTTCTTACAGGGTTAACCCGTCGTCATTCGTTTATTAATTGGGTAAAAGTACTGGTCCTTCCAACTATGGTGTTCGTTGTATGGTTAACTGTAAACCACCATTATTTCGATTCGATCTTTCCTTCTTCTGGAGCCGCTAAAAGCCTACATTCTTCGGTGTTAGAAGTTGACTACTTAAGACAATGGCTAAGTACGTACAGTACGGCTATGATGAGTGAATCAAAATTAAGCCTTACTATTCTGACTTTATGTGTGTTGGGTATTTTATATGCTTTCAAACAAAAAACGATTCAGTATAATCGTTATATTCTATCCATTTTTGGGCTATCTGCAATTTGTGGTCTTATTCCGATTCTTTCATTAGGTTCTTTTAGAGATTGGTATTTAATACTTCATTTTATCTTAGTGCTGTTATTGAGCTCATTAGGAATTTATTTTTTACTCCAGAAAACTAAGTATAAAGTGATTCTATATGTATTAATAATGGCTGGATTATGGACTGAAGCTCATGTTTCACAACGTAAATTTAACGGCCCAGATTTCCTAATAGCCTGCCAACAATTTGAACAGAAAATACCAAAAGAAATGAGTGTTGGCTCGTTCAATTCGGGGATTATCAGTTGTGAATTGTCAAACCATACAGTGATAAATCTAGACGGTGTAGTCAATAGTCAAATTCTGGAATATTTTAAGAATAAGAATATCGAGTTGTACCTTAAAAAGCAAAAAATCCTCTACATCATTGATGTTAAATCATCTGTCGAATTTTATCTAAATGAATTCTCTGACCTTCAAAACTGGGATATTATTGATGTGTTCCGTTCCGGAGACCACGAACTAATATTAGTTCGAGTTCTATTTAGTTAAATAAATTATTTATCGTTGTTAAAAAAAACCATTAATATAAATCAGAATGATTTTTTTATATTTCTTGTTTTAATTTTTCTACTTTTAACAATTAAGAGTAAATACTATAAATGACTTAATAATCTCTAGAATCAAATTAATTGACGCTACGGGGTTAAAAAGATTGCTTAATTTTATAAAGTAAATTCCTTGAACCGTTAATAATTATGCCAGGAGATAAGTTGAAAAAAGAAATCATTATCAACCTTCTCTATGCGGAAGTCTTTAGTCACCCTTTAAAAAAAGAGGAAATTGAAAATTACTCTCCACATAAAACAACATCAAAAGATTTAGAACAAGCGTTCGATGAACTTGTAAATGGTAATGTTATTAAAAGTAAAGATGATTATTACTATGTGTTTGAAGAAGGTGAAAAAATAAATAAAAGGCTAAAGGGGAATGACAGCGCCGATAAAATGATGCCTAAGGCAAAAAAAATAGCGCGCTTTATTCATAAGTTTCCTTTTGTAGAAGGTGTTGGTATTTCAGGCTCGTTATCCAAAGGTGTCTTACATGATGATGCTGATTTTGATTTTTTTATCATTACTAAACCCAATAGATTATGGGTAGCACGCACTCTTTTGATTCTTTACAAGAAAGTGTTTCTATTGAATTCTAGAAAATTTTTCTGTGTTAATTATTTTATCGATACTGATAATTTAGAAATAGAAGAAAAGAATAGGTTTACTGCTATGGAAATAGCAACTTTAATACCTGCCTCAGGGGAAATCATGCAACTGTTTTATTCTGAAAATGAATGGATTGAAAGTTATCTATGTCATCAGTATGATGGTGAAGAAAATATAACTTCATTACGAAAACCTATTTTGAGTAAACTAATTACTGGGAGCCTCAAAGGAAAATTTGGAGAATGGATGGATGATAAATTTATGAGGATGACGTTTAATCGATGGCAAAAGAAATTTGGAACTTTTGATTCAAAGAAATTTGATTTAACTATGAAAACACGTAAGTACGTTTCAAAACATCATCCTAGTGATTTTCAAAATAAAATATTAGTAAAACACGAAGAACTAATAACTGCCTTTAAAAAGGAACATATTGATGAACTTGAAAAACAAAATGTATCATTATGAAAGTCTTTGTAACGCATAGTTATTTTTATCAGCTAGATCCAAAACAGTGGAAAAACAAAACCCCTTTCCCTCCTCTTGGTACGATTACAGCTTTAGCAGCTTTGAAAGAACAAAACTATAATACTGAATTTTATGACGTAGCTTTAGACTCCTCTCCAGCTTTAGGAGAAAAAAAAATCATTAATTCAGAAGCTGATGTAGTTGTCATTTATGATGATGGTTTTAATTATCTCACAAAAATGTGCTTAACTAATATGCGTCATGCATGTTTTGAGCTTATTGCAGCGGCAAAGACAATTGGTGCAAAGGTAATTGTGTCAAGTTCTGATTCTACCGATCATTACGAAATGTATCATGACAAAGGAGCTGATATCGTTCTAGAAGGAGAAGGTGAAATGGCTTTACTCGAATCATTAGATTGCATTAGTGAAGGGAAGAGATTTTCTGAAATTGGAGGCATAAGTTATCTAAAAACAAATCAGGTTATCAAAACTGATAAACGTTTGAAATTAAAAGAACTAGATAGCTTACCTACCGCAGACTGGGAATCTATTGATATCGCCAGTTATAAAGCTATTTGGGGTAAAGGTAAATCCCCCTTTTCTTTGAATATAAGTACAACAAGGGGCTGTCCTTTTAAATGTAATTGGTGTGCTAAACCCATTTATGGAAATCGATATAATTCTCGTTCACCAAAACGTGTCGTGGAAGAAATTCAGTTTTTATCTGACCATTTCGACACAAAGTATTTCTGGATGACCGATGATATTTTCGGCCTTAAACCAGGATGGGTAACAGAGTTTAATCAATTATTAAAAGACAAAAACCTTTCCATCCATTATAAGATTCAAAGTCGAGCTGATTTAATGATGAAGGACAATACAATAGATGAATTGGCTGAGTCAGGACTTGAAGAGGCCTGGTTGGGAGCAGAAAGCGGCTCGCAAAAAATATTGGATGCTATGGACAAAGGAATTACTCTTTCCCAAATTAAAGAAAGCACTCAATTACTTCAGAAAAAAGGAATACGTGTTGCCTACTTTTTACAATTTGGCTATTTAGGAGAGAATAAAGCAGATATTAATGCAACTCTATCCATGGTTAAAGATAATACACCAGATGACATTGGTATATCCGTTTCCTATCCCTTACCCGGGACTCCTTTCTTTGAAAAAGTTAAAGAGCAAATGGTCAATAAATCAAATTGGAAGGATTCTGATGATTTAGATTTAATGTTTGAAGGAGAATATTCTTCAAAATTTTATAAAAATCTGCAGCGACATACTCATCATTTGTTTCGTTTTAGACAAGGAATCAGAAAAATTAAATCTCCAAATACAAGGATATCTTGGCGATATGTGGCATTGATCCCATATAACTTAATGGTCTCTATGATTTTAAAACCTAAATTTTGATAATGGACTCTGCGGACTTCGACCATGCAGCTAAGACGTATGACCTTCAGTTTTCTCAAACTGGAATTGGTCTGGCTCAACGTGCTCAAGTTTGGAGAAATATTCAATCCGTGATAGATAAAAGTGAATGCCCTTCTATATTAGAAATAAATTGTGGTACTGGTGACGATGCGTTTCGATGGTCTCAGAATCATAGTCAAGTTCTTTCTACTGACATTTCTCCTCAAATGGTATCATTAGCCAAATCTAAGTATCCGACCCTCTCTTTTGAAGTGTTAGACGCTCGCAAATTAAATAACCTGTCTACCAAATACGATATTATATTCTCGAATTTTGGGGGACTGAATTGTTTGTCTCCTCAGGAAATTAAAGATTTTTTTACTAATGCGAACAAGCGGTTAAATGATGGAGGAAGACTGATAATGGTAATCATGGGCAAAAAGTGTATTTGGGATCGGTTTTATCAAAGATTAAAAGGTCAAAAAAAGAATGTAAACCGCAGAAATACAACATCGAGTTTAGACGTTTATGTAGACGGAGAAAACATTGCTACGTGGTATTACTCCCCTAGAGAATTAAATCAATTGGCTGGACACGATTATAAGAACCAAAGAATTGCACCAATAGGATTATTTGTGCCACCTTCATACTTGGCTCCTTTTTTTAAAGGGAAACAATTTCTTTTAGAAATATTAAAAGTGCTAGACCGATTAATTCCGTTTGGTTCTTTGAGTAATTATGCTGATCACTATTTTGTATCTTTAGTAAAATCTGATTCTAAAAAGGCTGCCCTATGAAAGTGTTATTAACACACGGCTATTTCTTAAAAGAAGACGAAAAAGAGCAAGAAATCATGCGTCCCTACCCTCCTTTAGGTATGTTATATGTCAGCGCATATTTAAAAACTAAAAAGCAAAATGTAGTTCTAGTAGACAACACATTTATAAGCAAAAAAGAATGGAAGCAAAAAATTAAAGATGAAGCACCTGATATAATTGCTTTTTACGCAAACTTGGTGACGAAGTTAAATGTTTTAGAGTTGCTCCAATACACTCAGAAAGAGTACCCTAACATAATAACTTGTGTCGGGGGTCCTGATGTAACTTATAATATAGATAACTACTTAAACGCTGGGTTTAATTACGCAATTAGTGGTGAAGGTGAGCAAACGTTATATGAATTAACTGAACAATTGTCGCTCAAGCAGCCTATTAGTAGTATTCAAGGAATTGCTTTTAAGAAGGACAATGAAATTATTCAAAACGAAGCACGTACCAAAATAAAGGAGTTAAATACGCTTCCTTTTCCTGATCGAGATTCAATTCCAATCGAAAAGTATTTAAGTACTTGGAAAGAACACCATGGAAAACGAACGTTGAATATTAGCACTCAAAGAGGATGTCCATATACATGTAAATGGTGCAGTACTGCTGTATATGGCCAAAGTTATCGGCGAAATCCTCCGGTAAGAGTCGTCGAAGAAATTCTTTATTTGCAAAAGGAATTTGCAGCTGAAGCATTGTGGTTTGTTGATGATGTATTTACTGTTAGTCACAAATGGATTAACGAATTACATCTAGAGTTCAAGAAAAACAATTTGGTGATTCCATTTGAGATTATTACCCGTGCCGAGCGATTAAATGATCAAATTTTGACACAATTAAAAGAGATGGGTTGTTTTCGCATTTGGATTGGAGCAGAAAGCGGTTCTCAGAAAATCATTGATAAAATGGATAGAAGAGTTTCTTTAGAAGTGGTGCAGGAAATGATTCAAAAAACACGAGCGTTTGGCATTGAAGCTGGAACATTTATAATGGTTGGCTATCCTGATGAAAAACATGAAGATATTTTAGCCACAATGGATCATATTAAGAAATGTTGCCCAGATTACTTAACCATTACCAAAGCCTATCCAATAAAAGGAACTGGATTGTACAACGAAGTTGAAAAGGACTTTATAGGCAATCTTGATTGGAACGAATCGACAGATAGAGATATAACCTTCGAATTACCCTATTCTGATACCTATTATGACAATGCCATTCGCTATTTAGTGAATGGATGGAAAGCAAAACGATTTGGATCAATTAAAGACGCTGTAAAAAGTAAATTGGCCCTTAGCTTGATGAAAATAAATAAATAATGAACGATTGGCTAGTCAATAATGAGAATGGCGTCTATTATTTAACTCCACCTTCGAGCGAGTTTGAAGGTCTATATAACGCTGTTAGGTCTTTAGAGAGTAGAATGCATACGGATGAAACGGTTTTATTATTACCTCATTTAGCCAAGAAACATCCACATAACAATGAATGGGAAAAACGGAAATCGACAACTCATCGATTCTCTCAATATATAAAAGAAAAAAAGACAGGCAATGTACTTGAGATTGGCTGCGGAAATGGATGGTTTTCCAATATAATTGCTTCTCATTGCACACACGTTTTTGCACTAGATGTTGGACGAGAAGAATTAGAGCAAGCTGCTCGTTGTTTTCCCTCAAGAAATATCGATTTTATTTGTTCGACAGACTGGAGTAAACTACCGGATAATACGTTCGACTGTATTGTGTTTAATGCAAGTATGCAATACTTCGATTTGACTCCTGAATTCTGGAAACAACTTAATAGATGTCTAACCAGTCATGGTGAAATTCATATACTCGATACGCCATTTTATGATAAAGACAAAATCGAAGGCGCTAAAAACAGATCCTTGAGTTATTTCTCAAAAATTGGAGTCGAAAAAGCAAATTCATATTATAAACATCTTCCTTGGAGTGATCTTCCAATTCATTTTGAGTTGATGTACACACCCAATAAGTGGTTGCAAAAGTTAAACACTAAAAGATCTCCATTTCCATGGATTCGCATTCATAAGTTTGTATAAATCTCTTCATATTTATCAACCGTATCATTTATGTGATAAACAATAGGGTCAGGAACATCTAAATGTAATAACCTCTTTAACTCCTTTGTGTCTTTATCTAAATCAAATGTCAAATGAGTCACGTCTTTGGAATGCGCTGAAAAGCCCACGGGAGAAGATAGCACATGCGTACCACTTGCCAAAGCTTCGATCAACACCATCCCAAAACCTTCATATTGTGAAGGGTGAATCAAAACTTTAGTTTGACTAATTGTCATTAAAGTTTCCTCATAAGATAGTTGCCCTACTAATCTGACTTCGTGATCTAAAGAGTTTCTTTTAATTTGTTCTAATAGGCTCTGTTCCTCTGGTCCACTTCCAACTATTTGAGCTCTAAAGGAAACACCTTGCATTTTAAGATTTTTACAAAGTTCAATAAAATAATTCTGCTTTTTAATTGGAATTAAGTTCCCAACGCAAATTAAATCCCATTTTTTAGGAAGCATTTCAATAGGCTGAATACCCCATGTAATTGTTTGTGCCTGATTAAGTCCATTTTTCAATAAATATTCTGTTTGGATTTTAGACATTCCTACTACGGGAATAGTCAATTTCTTAATTCTAGCTAAATGTCTATTGGAAGGCAAAGCATCCTGACCTTGGGCTGATGCCACAATGGGAATCTCATACTTTTTAGCTATTCTTTGTGCCATTATCGTTGACTCATTAAGCCAAAAAGAATGAATCAAATCAACAGGAGTTTCTTTGTGCACTTTTGAAAAACACCTCATCAATTTAAGAGGAAGAAGCAGCTCCCTTTTTAGTCTATTATTCTTGCCATTAAGAGGTATTACTCGAGCGCCATGCCAGTTGTAAATTTCTTTTTTGAAAGGATAATGCAGAGCAAATACAGTAACCTTTTTTCCTCTCATTTGTAATTCTTTCACGTAAAGCTGTAATGCCGGAATACAACTCGTATCCTGCTCATCTGAAGCGAATCCAGGAGTTATAATTGCTATGTTTCTATTTGATGCGATAAATTGTCCAGTTTTGAGGAAGTCTAACCAATGTATCAAGTTCATTTTGAATAATCAGTCTATTCCAGTTATTCATAACACTATGACCTTTCCATTGTTCAAAGAATTTATCCTCATTAAAAATGACAAGCGCGCCTTGTTCAAAATTATCATATTCTTTGTAATAAAAATTACGCCTTTCATTATTCAAATCGTAGGATGGAAAAGCCTGGTCTATGTAGAAACAATAAATAGGCGCTTCTGTTTTTAACTCAATAATGGCATTAATTATTTTTCTTTCTAAGGTATGAACGCGATATGTTTTGTTAAAAGAATAGAAGAAAAAGGCTCCATTAAAAAGTAACGTAGCCATTATAAAAATTGAAGCTAGTTTTTTCGACTTTAGCCATTTAATGAGAGCATCAAAAAACGGAAACAAAACTATGAGAACTAACGGGTGAGCTAACATCAAAAATCGGTAATTCTGTGTTTCAATACCCGCTAAAAATAAGATGTATAAAACGATACACGCTATGAGAAACTTACAAGAAACATTAGGCTTACGATAAAAAGGTATCAATAAAACTCCAAATGACAAAAAACCTACATGAAAAAAATTTCCAAAAGCGTACATTCCATTAGGTACCATATTAGTATTGATACCATTTTCAGTAGTTATAACTCGATTATAAAAATTACTAAAACTCCATTGATTTATTATCTCTTCTGAAAGGGAAATCAACTGATTATTACTGTAGAACAGACCAATTAAAGCTCCAGTAAAAAATATTCCCAGGAGAACTTGGAACCCTACTCTTAAACCTCTTAGAAAAACAAACAATGAATGTGCTACCGGTAGAATCAATAATGGTATACTCGCATATCTCGTGAAAAAAGCAAAGCAAGCGATTAATCCAATTAAAAAAAGAGTGCTCAATTTTTGTGATCGAATATAACTTAGGTATTTATAGAATAATAAAGTGATAAAAAAAGTGCATAACATGTCACTCATTATCAAAAAACCTCCTCTAACAAAATAAACTTGAGTTGCAGCGCCTAAAATCAAAAGCAAGCTGCCATCTTTATTAAATAAAATTTTGATAATTTTTTTTGAATAAAAAAGAGTTCCCAATAATGAAAATAATGATACAATCCGGAGACTCCACAACACACTAAATCCAGTAAAACTAAGCAAAGATCCAGCAAGAGGGAAGCCTACAGGCCAATACATTCTATCCACCGAAGTCCCTTGAGTTAAAAACATCTTAACCTCCTTAGAGTAGCGAAAGTATTCATGTCCATCTTGGCCATACAGGCCATTGAAATCAAAAATGAAATTAAAGATTATAAAAATTATTAAAGGCACCGCATATAATACCCAATTTTTATATGTGTCTTTTTTTAAAAACATTTGGAAGTAGTATCTAGTAGAACATTATATTTATATTTATTATCCAAATAAATTATTGCGCCAAAATTATAATGTTTTTTCTCTTTAAAACCATGAATAGTTAATGTACAATTTTTAATTTCATTGTCATCCAAATAGGCTGTCGATTCATCCTTTATGGCAATACCTGTTGAACAATCAGAAATCTGTGTTTCCATCAATCTAATTGTTGAACGTTCACCAATGCTTACCCCTTTGTCTTCGCATGATAAAACGACTACTTTTTCTAGAATCCCAATCGAACCAGAAAAGTTAATCCCATCTCCCAAACATTTCTTGATAACTGTATTGGTAATTTTCCCTTCGCTAAAATCAATATCGATTCCATTCCCATCACAATTTTCTACTTTAACGTCTTCAATGAAAAAGGAACTATTTATTAAATCTATTGCATCTTCCGAGTTTATATCATGAACTTTCAATTTTGACAAATGAACTTTTCCTCCATCACAAATAACCGGACAATTTAAAGAATAAGATGATAAATCAAAGTTGGAAATTACAGATTCTTCAATTGTAAGGTTTGAATTCAATACAAAGACACCTTTACCCCTTCCGTCAGAAGAAGTCAGTGAGCTTGTGCGTATTGTCACTTCTCCATAAGAGATTATCCTTCCTCCTTCAATGAAATCAAGTGTCGAATTATCAATTTCTAATGTGCACTTCTCCGGAATAATAATCAATCCATTTATACTGATTTTTTGATCTATAATGAGATAATAATTAGCCTTGATTTGAAAATTATTCAAATTCAAAGTATCGCATTTGTCCAGTACTTGATCTGCTTTTTCAATTTCATATTTAAGAGTATCTCCTAATTCCGTTCTGTAATAAATATGATTGGCAAAATCTTTTGTAAAATGCAAAATCTCATTTGGTGAAATTCTAGTCTTCGGAATTGGAACTGAAAAGTAAGACTTGGTCCCGAATCCCAGAATTTCCAAAGGATGCAAATGATAATTTTTAACTTCTATTCTATCATCAACTTGTCTTGCTCTTATTGCCACGTGCTTCAATGGAGTCTCAGAGTATGGTGTTTTATACTTTTTTATTTCCTCCGGGTGATCCTTTTTCCATTCACTGTATCCATAATAAACTGGATTTAAATGTTCTGATGATATAAGAATTGCAATTTCCTTTTTTCTATTTTCAATTCTTTTCTCAATATCAAAATGATTCTCTGCAAATTCAAAGTCCGAAAAAGCACTAAAATTCCATTTCTTTTCGATATACTTATTAAGTGATTGGATATACAATTCACGAAATTTTTCAGAAGTAAACAATTGATAATTAAACCATTGTTCTTTAAAATAAATGGTTTTATAATGCTCATCAAAATAACCTAAAAATTTCTTCCCTATTAGCTTATTGTCCTTTGAGTAGCAATCATATGCTAAAGGCTCTATTTTATTATCCTTTGTTCTGAAATAAAATCGTTGGTTATGCCATTGTAATCCATGATACATCCCAAACAAATCACACAATGCGTAGTATTTAGCGAATTTATTTAAATCCAAATTATCAAAATTTACAGTGCCAGATTGCCACTTCTCAAGACAACTCCTAGCAGTTAAAAATTTATTTAAGCCTACTGAATCCGAAAATGTTTTCTTTTTATTAAACGGTTTCACTTTAGCTGATTCAAATATTGAATATTCAACACACTTTGCCTCTCTTTCATTCAATGACTGTAATTGACATTCCCAAAAACCATCTTCATCAAATTTTAATATTGGTCCTTTAGATTTGTTATTATTTTCTAATAATAGTTCATCAGGCTGTTCCTCAAACGCAAAAATGCCCCAATATTCATCATTAACAGATAAATGAACAAATTTGTATGACGTAGTTAATATCCCTTCAGCTAAAAGTACTTCATGAAAAATTGACTCATTTATTCCTCCTCTGGTTTCAGGAAACTGCAAAGAAAACTTACGCGTTTTATAAATATTTCCAGAATCCAACTTGACACGAAACGACCATTTATCATTCTTAACATGATCTGTCCAGTCTCCTTTCAAACGTATTTTACAAGTCAACTTTAATGAGTCAAATTGAATCTTCGCATATTGATTTCTCTTTAAGTCTTTAGTGATAACCCCTTGTAATAAAGCCTTTTTAGCGGAAGATGCTAATTGCTGAGTAACATCCTCATCATAGAATATTTTAACAGTATCAAGTTGTTGTGTATAACCTACAGACGTTGAGAAAAAAAATAACACGAGAAACATTTTCCCCATCAACTTAAGTTTTTTTGAGGTAGAATTTTTTCACTAATCTTCATCTCGATTGGAGTTTTAAAAAGTAATTTTTTTACCCGCCATCTAGCCAACATGGAAAAAGGAAGTATTAGTAAATTATTTCTCTTTCTTGCTAATCTAAGATAAAACTTAAATCGTTCAAAGAAGACAAATTTCTCATCACTGACCCATGGGCCCTTAGAACCGATATAGTCAAACTCAGACCAATCCTCTAGTGAGTTAGGTAGTTTATATTCTCCAGATTTCACGACGTCATTCGTAATTTGAGTTCCAGGATAAGGTTTAAAATAAAAAACAGGAGTTTCAAATCGCGGAGACATAAGGGATAACTGTTGAATCATACCTTTACTCTTTTCGACACTCTCATCAGTTTCATTAGGGAATCCAACAATAAAGGGAAAAATAACAGCCAAATCTAACTCTTTACAACGCTGTGCACACTTTAAAACATGTTCAATTTTAATATCTTTTTTTAACCAATCCATCATTTCTTGTGAGCCAGATTCAACTCCAATCAACAAGCGTCTCAACCCTCCATCTTTACATGTCTGAAAATCTTCTAAACTCATTCTGTTACCATGATCCGCCCTCATAGTAGCAGCCCAGCTAAATTTTCGACCGTTCTGTTTCAAAAGATTAGCAAGTTCAACGATTTTTTTCGGATAAGTGAAAAATGTTTCATCTTGAAAATTCAAATCATCAAATTGATACTTTTCATGAAAGTACTTTAGGTCTTCAAAAATTCTTTCAGGACTCAAACCACTAAATTTTCGACCAAAAACAAATGGATCGGCGCAAAACGTACATCTAAAAAAACAACCAATCGAAGAAATAAAATCGAACTGACGATTTCCTTTGGCCGTAAAATATTTCTCAACATCAATTAAATCGTAATTAAATCGCGGTAAATCATTTATATCCATCATTGGTCGCGGCTTTGTGCTTACTAGTTCTCCGTCTTTACGAAACACTATGCCTGTTATGCCCTCCAATTCATTCTTATTCTCAATATGTTGGACAAGTTCCTTGAACGCCACTTCACCTTGTCCTTGAACTGTAATATCTACCTCTTTAATTTCTTCTAATATTTGCTTTGGAAATAAAGAAGTATGCCAACCTCCCCATAAAACTGTAAGTTCAGGTCGTAGGTCTTTTACTTTTTTAGAGAATGAAATGGCATCTTTTAAAGGAGCCCCCGTTAAAGAAGTCACCCCTACTAATAGCGCTTGATCAATATACTCCTTCAGAATTTCATCTACGTCCGATTCTATTCGAGCATCAATTATAACTACATTATAATCTTCACAGACCTGAGTTCCAAGGGCAATCAATGCCAGTGGCATATCAAAAAATACTGCTTTTGGATTGTAAAGAATAATTGTTTTTTTCATAACCTAACAAGGAGTATAACTGCATTGTGCCTTGCACGAAGTTAAGAAAATCTATATATGTTTTTATTAAATAAAATTGAAATGGTTAATCATCTTATGTACTCATTGTTGGTTGTCTGGAAAGTCGTATTTTTAGGATTTATATCTTATTATATTAAAAGATGGAATTCACGTCATTATAATCAACCATTGAGAAATACAGTTATCCTTCTTCTAATTATGTTTATGGCAAGCTCTTGTCAAGAAAAAGATACAAAAGAAAATCTTCATTTTTTTGTGGCCGGACATGCTTATGGGATGCCAGGAATAACTAATTATCCTTTTCATCCACCTTTTATGGAGTACTTGGAAATTGCAAAATCAGATACGACTTTATCATTTGGGGTTTTAACCGGAGATATCGTTCAGGAATGTGATACTACTTCATGGAATACGGTAGATGATTATTTGAGTGCATTTAGTTTTGATTTTCATTTTGCAGCTGGGAACCATGACTTAAAAAATAGGGTATTATTTGAAAAGCGCTATGGGAATCCAAATTATTACTTTGAAAAAGGTCGTAATTTATTCTATTTTGTAGACCTTCTTGAATCAGGTTGGAATTTTACTAAAGCACAAACACAAGAAATAAAGCAATTAACAGAGGATAAAATGTATGACAATGTCTTTGTATTTACTCACCATGTTTGTTGGTATGACATGAATAAAACGCCTCAAATAAAACCTAATTCTAGCTACGGAAGGGACACAAATCAAACTTTTTATAATCAAGTATTGCCAAAATTATCAAAAATAGAAACGCCAATTTATTTCTTCGCGGGAGATGTTGGAGCAAACCATATAGGCAGTGAAATAACACTGCACAAATACAAAAATGTCCACCTAATTGCTTCTGGGATGGGCGGTGGGAAATGGGATAATATAATTCAGGTTTTTGTTAATGATGGTGTGACCCACATTGAAGTGGATTATTTAAGTGAAAAAGTTAATATTAGTATTGACTCAGTTTACAATGATATATATATGTAATGGAGATAAAGAATTCTAAAGTTATTTTGTTCAATCCACGTAGTTCTGATGCTAAGCATCGAATTCCAAATTCAATCTTACAAGTTGGAGGGGCTATTGAAGGAGTTTTTGATTATTTTTTCATTGATGGAAATTTAGAAAAAGACCCGCTTTTAGTAATTATGAATCTTATCGATAAGGAAAATATCCAATTTGTAGGATTAACTGTCATGCCAGGTCCACAATTAAAACAAGCCATCCCATTTTCGAAAGAAATAAAAGAAAAATACCCTAACATTACTATTATTTGGGGAGGATATTTCGCGGCAAACCAGTATAAGTCAGTGCTTGATTCAGACTATGTTGATTTTGTTATTAGTGGTCCGGCCGACACAGCTTTTCCATTACTGATACAAAATTTAATTAATGATGATTTTGAAAACTTAGCCTCAATTCCTAATCTTATTTATAAGGAAAATGGAACTTTTACCAAGACTAAAAAAGAAGCATTACCAGATATGGATAATCTTCCTGCATTTCCTTATGAAAAATTAAATCAAAAATACCCTCTTCGCAATTACCTAGCAAAAACATTCATGGGGAAGACTACATTTTCCTATCATTCAAGTTTCGGTTGCCCATTTACATGTTCTTTTTGTGCTGTTGTCCCTATTTATAATGCAAAATGGAAGGGTTTTAAAGCTGAGAGAATAGCTAACGATGTTTTATGGTTTAAAGAAAATTATGGTATCGATGCTGTTGAATTCCATGATAACAATTTCTTCACTGCAAAAAAAAGAGTTGTGGAGTTCGCTGAAAAGATTAAAGATGAAAATATTTCTTGGTGGGGAGAAGGGCGTATTGACACCATTAATAAATATTCTGATGATGACTTGTTATTAATGAAAGAAGCTGGGCTTAAAATGATTTTTTTAGGTGCTGAAACTGGTAATGATGAAGTATTGAAGAAAATGGACAAAGGTGGGACTCAAACCGGACAGCAAATTAAAGATTTTGCCGTTCGAATGGGAAAGATTGGTATTATTCCTGAGTACAGTTTTGTCCTTGGGCTTCCGAACGATGATTCGAGTAAAGTAATGGATCAAATTAAGGAAGATATTAATTTTATTCGGACAATAAAAAAATTGAATCCTTCGACTGAAATAATTATTTATCTCTACAGTCCTGTGCCAACAGAAGGCAGCGAATTATATGAGAAAATTCAAGAGCAAGGTTTTGAATTCCCTCAAAAACTAGAAGATTGGCTTTCTCCATCTTGGGAAAAGTTCGATTTAAGAAAAAATCCTTTAACACCTTGGCTGAATAAAAAGCACATTGATCAGATTAAAAATTTCGAAACAGTACTTAATGCCTATTCTCCAACAGTCTCTGATTTTCGAATTCGCGGTTGGAAAAAAATCTTACTAAAAATAGTTTCATTTTGGAGATATCACCTGAAGATTTATGCCTACCCGTATGAAATTAAAGCACTACATAAGTTATGGAGCTACCGTCAACCTGAAGAACAAGGTTTTTATTCTGAATGAGAAAATTAATAAAAAAAATAGCATTTCCACTTTTGAATAAGTGGTATCAAGCGAAGACAAAAAAATCTTCAAACTATTCAAAGGAAGGAATAGAAATTACTATTTACCCAAGTGTATTTCATCCAGGTGTATTTCTATCTACCAATATTTTAATTGACTTTTTAAAGAAAACTAACCTAACAGGCGTTTCTTTTTTAGAACTTGGAGCAGGAAGTGGTATGATTTCATTTTACGCAGCAAAACAAGGAGCGATTGTCACCGCAACTGATATTAACTCAATTGCCATTAAAGGACTTAAATTCAATTCTAAAACAACGCAAATTCCAATTCAAGTAATTGAATCTAATCTATTCGAAAAAGTCAGCCCCAATGAATTTGATTGGATAATTATTAACCCGCCATATTATCCTAAAAATGCCTTAAACGAAAAAGATCAAGCCTTTTATTGTGGGAAAGATTTTGATTATTTTAAAAAACTATTTCATCAACTTAAAGAAAGCTGGGAGAAGGAGTTCGTTCAAATAATCATTATATTATCTGAGGATTGCGACACTGAGAAAATTTGTAAAATTGCTAAAAGCTATGATATAGTATTAGAAAAAGATCATGAAGTAAAAAAAAGAGGTGAGAGAAATATTATTTATAGAATAAAGAAATCAGTATAACACTCCAATTATTTCGCCCCTAATTGAGAGAACAAATGAGAAGTTTAATCATGAAATTAAGATGCCCAGAATGCAAACTAGAGCTTGATGCAAACTATTTATGCGAAAATGGGCATAAGTACTTTATAGAAGATAATGTATTGTTGCTAATGAATCAAGATTTTAAAAGTCAACTGCAAGATTGGTTGGAGAGCTTTGATGATTACCGTTCCGAAAAAAGGATAAAACTTGATTTTAGTAACTTACCTCTAGCTGGGGTTGCACATAACAAAAATATTTGGGAGGCTAGAATTGAGGATTTATCCATAATTGAACAATTAATGCCGGAAAATTGCAAAACTGTCTTAGATGTTGGCAGTTGGAATGGATGGCTCGCAAATCAATTATCAAAATCTGGAAAAAATGTCACTGCCATTGATTACTTTATCCATGAATTAGATGGTTTAAAGGCGAAAAAACACTACGGCAACCCAGTGTGGAATTCAATTCAAATGGACTTAGAGAATATTGATATTTTCCAGGAGAAATTTGACCTAATAATTTTAAATAGATGTTTTGCCTATTTCACAAATAAAGAGAAGACCCTATCATCATTATATAAATTGCTAGCACCTAAAGGAAAATTAATAATTACAGGCATAAATATTCTTAACGAAAGAACTCAAGGCAAGAATGAATTGAGCATAGCTCAAGAATATTTCGTCAATAAATACGGCAAAAATATTCTGTTTAAACCGTCTAAAGGATTTATGGATAGTAAGGATTTAAGTCAGTTAAAATCAAAAGGAGTTGTCACGTTTTTATATCCCAATTGGAAAAATAGAATAAAAAAATTTATCAATTATAAAAAAGGGATTGTCTATTATGGAGTGTTTTCTTCTCAAGAGGATTCTAAAAAAACGGAGATCTAACGGCTTATTTTTTCAATAGAATTAACATATGGAGAATAATTAGAATATATCCATATCCATAAAATTAAGTCGGACTGACGAAAATACAGGAGCACCTTCATTTAATTGTAATGAACTTATTTTAAAGGAAGGTTTTTCATCTAAGAATTTTTTTAATTTAATTGCTTCTGATGAATTTTCCTGCAAATGAAATACGACATCATGTATTAGACTTATCCTCGCTATTCTCTTTAAAGTATTTAGCATTTTTTCAATTTTCGAGTCGTCTGTGAAATGAACAAATCCGACACTCAATAAATAATCGTATTTCAAAAAAAGAATACATCCTTCAATTTCAACCATGTAATGCTTACAGAAAGTCTTCATTTCAAAAAATGTGGCGTCATAATTATTCTGGAATATGTCATTTCTATTTAAAAGTGAATTTAAATCTGTTTGCGATTTATAAGGAATAAGTTCCTTTTCTAATTGTTTAATTCTCCACGTTTTTAATCCTAATTTATTAACTATTCTCGAAGTAGAAAAAGGTATCGCCTTAAGATGAAAACGACTAAAACCGATTTGATCAGTCCAACCCCAACGTTGACATACCTTGTATGTTTGATCACTATGAAAAGCATAAATATGTTCATATTCATGTTCATTTATCAATTTCAGAGAATGCTCATAAGCCTTCTTAAAAACACCTGTTTTACGGTACTTTTCAAGAAGAAAGAAATCACCTGTAAATCCTATTTTCATTAACTTCAACTTGTCATTTGTATTGAAACTCTGACCAATAACACCAATAAAGCCAATTACTTTATTGCTCGAAAGAATAACAGTTGATAATTGCTCAATTTCTGGCAGGTTCAATCCATATTTAATGATAAAATAATCATCCGAAACGACCTTGTTAAAAATTTGACCGAACAATACACCAAGTTCTTTAACATGACATTTACTTAAGTTTTCAAGTTGATAATCAATATTGTCCATTGTCTATTGCTTTTAATTGGTTTCGCAAAGAAATGAACGGGTTGACCACCAGCCGATCCGTAATGCCGTGTCTTTTCTTTTTAGATCCATCAGCAGAAAATTGAATTGTAAAATTTTTACTTTCAAGAAATTCAATTAACTTGTCATTATAATGACCAAACGGATAAGCAAAAACTTTAGAGTACGGAGTTCCTATTTCTTCTAAAAACTCAACCGAGTCCATTAAATCTTGATTTACATCATCTTCACTTAAATTAATAAAGGATAAGTGATTTACACTGTGATTAGCAATTGAAATAAGAGGACTATTATTCAATTCTATAAGATTTTCTTTATCTAGAAGCTCCCAAAACACCTTGTATTTTGGCAAAGAAGGTTGCGCTAGTTCTTTAAGCAATTCTGTTATCTCTATTGTCGTTTTATTATCCTGAACCAATATCCATTTTTTTATTTCACTCAAAGAAAACCCATTTAATGAGGGAAATGACTCCTGTAATTTGTACAATGGTATTTTCTCAACCTTGATGATGTCAAAAAGATCAGTCCATTTAGGTTCTGAATTTTTTGTAGTTACAAAGAATGAAGCCGGAATTTGATACTCTTCCAATAATGGCAGTAGCAGTGTTTTGTTATTTAAATAACCATCATCAAAAGTTAAAAGGATATTCAGTTTATTTGGCTCTATGTTGCCTTTCATGAAATCATCTAAACTAATTATATTGTACTCGATAGAAAGCGCTTTTAGAAGCTCGTCACATTGCTTTTCTAAGAGAAATCTACCATTAATGAAAGCTCGATTATCATTACAAATACCATGAAAACAAAGAACTTGAATTTCTCCCTTTCTTTTATTCAATTTTACAGAAATTCCTATCCTATCCATAATATCATGGAAAAGCCATTTCAATTTTAATCGAATTTTCATTAGAATGATCATTCAAAATATTTATTGATGAAACTAGCTAATTCCTTTTGACCAAGCTCTGTTAAATGTGGATCATTTTCATAATACATCCGTTGACCATTTTTTTCTAGTTCACGAAGATAAAGAAGAGGATCAATTACGGTAAAGCCGTCTTGACTCAATTGAACAGACCATTGATTGTCATGTGATAATTCATCCTGCATTTTTGCACCTAATTTCTCATAACAATCACGGTAAAACGAATGAACTTGTGTACAATGCGGAATAATTACAACGTACACTGGAACAGTAGATGTTTCTTCCATTTCTTTCAAATAAACAACTAGTCGATTGAACTCATCTAACTTTTTTTCACTCAGGGAAATCGTATTTTGAGGGTAATTAATATCTCCGTCAATAAATAGTTTAGTTCGAGTAGAATAGAACTTTGAATCAAAGGCTTTGGTTGTTTTCACGTCAACAGTATCGCTTATATCATAACTTACCTGACCCATTCGATAATTGATGAAATTCAGTATCCGAAACCGATTACTAAAGGTCCAAAACAAATTACGACTAATTGAGAATTCGTCCCAATTCACAGGCTTTTTGATATCATATAGATCATTCCCAACATAAAGTTGAATGATTACAATATCCGGATTTACTTCTTCTATTCTTTCATTTATTAAAAGATTAAATGTTTCAGGGCCAACACCTGGAATAGATGCATTAAAAATTGAAAAGTCATTTGAATCTTTTCTCAATTGATTCACCCAGCTGTTTGGTTCAGCGCTAAAAGAGTCTCCAAAAACTAGTACCTCCTCAGATTTACACTTCGTTTCCGTTTTGGGGTTTTGATATTCCCATTCAAAACTATAATAATCAATCCATTGATAGCGGTAAGACAATTCTAAAATTGACAATGTGATCAATAATATAATACTGATTTTCAATGTGAACCTACCTATCTTCTTTAACCATTTCATTAGGGCTTCTCTTTAATTAGAATAGGAAGATTTTGGTTGATCCACACAATTGTGCTTAATGCTGAAAAATACAAAAATGCCATTTTGCTTTGATCAAGAAAAGAGTTAAAAACTCCATGAAAATAAAATGTAACTAAGCCTAGCAATATGCCCAAATTAATCTGTTTTAGTACTGGGTCAATTAATCGATAATGATTTTGAATTCCATAATATATGCTACTAAAAACTGTGAGTATAAAAATGATGACTCCAAAAATCCCTGTTTCACTTATGTAAGTCAGGTATTCAGAGTGGGCATTCCCTCTATCTCCCATGTTGGTTGAAATGTAAGTTTTATTACTTAACGTTTGAAATTGATTGTATTCAAATTGGTAAGTGCCAGGACCATACCCTAATAAAGGACGTTCTTCAAACATTCGAACAGCACAAATCCATCTATTTATTCTCTCTAAATTTGAAGCGTCTGATTTTAAGTTAGTTAC